>Ga0208460_10000091_pt1 | contig 65823 bp, 62 predicted proteins | sample AD_STIC10_MetaG_FD_184436 | JGI IMG/M metagenome (GOLD analysis project Ga0208460, IMG submission 184436) | Active sludge microbial communities of municipal wastewater-treating anaerobic digesters from USA - AD_STIC10_MetaG (SPAdes) (version 2) | ecosystem: Engineered > Bioreactor > Anaerobic >... | reverse complement strand
CTTTAAGAGCTCCCTCAGCCAATTCAATACTTGGCGCCTCAACAGCACCTTCAAAAATTTGATTAAATTGGTTCAATGCTTTATAAGTAAAAATAGCCATAAAAACAATTTTAAATTATGAGTTTTGAATTGTGAATAAATTTCAAAACTAAATAATTAATCTAATTATAAATTAAAAATTCATCGTTTTTAAATCAAATGCTTTTCTGCTTCTTCGGGTTTTATAACTCCTTTTTGCACAAAAAATTTCAAAACACTATTTAAATCTTGCATATTATCATTTCTTGATGTCTGCATAACAGATTTAAGCTGTTCTAATCTTCCTGATTTTACCATTGTTTTGCCAGATGAATTCATAACAAAAACCTCTGCAGCAAGTATTCTTCCTCCGCCTACTTTTTGCAACAATCTTTGATTAATAACAACTTTTAGTGATTCTGAAACTAAAGTTCTCCCAAAATCCTTTTGTGAAGAAGGAAAACTTGCAAACATTTTTTCTATTGCTGTATTTATTGAATCACAATCCATAATTGCAAAAACTAATTTTCCTGAACTTGCTGATTCCAAAGCTAATCTTATTTGTTTACTAGTTGAAATTTTTGAAATAAATAAAACATCAATTGACTCATCCATGGACTGACTTATTCCATCTTCTATTGAAGCTACATCTTTTTTTACTTCTCTCTGTTGAATTATTGACTTATCGTTTATAAACTCATACTCAACTGGATCCTCTATCGTAAGCATTCTTTTATCTTTTGTTTTGTTTATTGTTTGAAGTATTGAAATAATTGTCGTTGTTCTGCCAGATCCTATTGGTCCACATATTAAAACAAGTCCGGAGTTTAAATTCAAAATATTGGAAACCACACTGGGTAAATTTAAATCCTTTAATTCTTTTGTATCTAGGGGTATTAAATCAATGACAACAGACAAAGAATCTTTCTGATAAAAAAAATTTACTGTCAATCTCATATCAGAAGACCAATCATAACCTATTGTTATTTCTTTTTTAATTTCAAGTTCGCTTATTTGCTCATCTGATAAAAAAAAGCTCTTCATTGTTTCTAAAAAATCCCTTGTAAGAACATCTCTAGTTGATATTTTCTTAAGTCTACCCAATGATTTTATAACTGGGTAATTACTTATATCAAAATAAATAGAAGAAGCTTCGTCTCTTATGGCTTCATTTACTAATTCCGTTAAATACAATTCATCAACTGCTGGCATAATTATTCAATATTTAATAATACTTTAATTTTACTTATAATTTCTGCTGGGATAAAATATGCTTTGATCATAAAATCATTGGCTCCCAAATCATAACATCTCTTTATGTCTTCATTTTGAGATAAATTAGTAAGCACTATAACAGGGATGCTTTTTATGTTCTTGTCTGCTATTTTTTCCTGCAAAACTTCAAATCCATCTTTCTTTGGCATTAAAAGATCTAAAAGTATTAAATCTGGTTTTTCTAACTTCATCCTATCAATAGCCTCTACTCCGTTTGTTGCCAAAACAACAGTAAATCCCTCTGCTTCTAATTTTTCTGAATACATTTGAGCTAAAAAAGAATCATCCTCAGCAATTAAAATTTTAATTTTTTGATTTTTCATATATTAATTTTTAAAACTATTCTTCACTTGTAGCACTTGTGACCTCTTCAACTGTGGTAATTCCATCCATTGCTTTTATAATGCCATCTTGCATCATATTAATATAGCCGGATTCTTTCATTACCCTATCAAAATCAGCTATATTGGCTCCGTTACTTATTATTTCCTTTAATTTTTTATCTAATAAAATAACTTCTACTATGGCAATTCTTCCTTTATATCCTGTACCACCACATCTATTACAACCACTTCCCTCATAAAACCTAGGTTTATCTCCTTTTTTAAATGTACCATAAAAAGCAGTTTCTGGTAAACCATCTAGTATTGGTTTTACCTTATCTATCATTGTCTGAGGAGCATCTATTTCATGAACACAATTTTCACATATTTTTCTAACTAGACGCTGAGCTATAACCAAATTTAAAGTTGATGCTAATAAAAATGGCTCTATTTTCATATCCATAAGCCTTGGAATGGCCCCAAGAGCATCATTTGTGTGTAGTGTAGATAAAACCAAGTGTCCGGTTAGGGCTGCGTGAACAGCCAATTCTGCGGTTTCGTTGTCTCTAATTTCTCCCACCATTACAACATCTGGATCTTGACGAAGCAAAGACCTGAGACCAGATGCAAATGTAAAACCAACCTCTGGTCTTATTTGTGATTGATTTATTCTCTCAATATTATATTCAACAGGATCTTCTAGTGTAGAAATATTTATATCTTCTGCATTTACCTTATTAAGTGCTGTAAACAAAGTAAATGATTTACCGGAACCAGTTGGCCCCGTTACAAGAAACATTCCATGTGGTTTTTGAATACTTTCTTCAATCATTTTTTTAGCAAGACCCATAAACCCAAGATTCTCAAATTCCGGAATAAAATCGGGCGTAGATAAAATTCTCATTACAACTTTTTCATAATCAATTAGTGGTAGCGTTGAAACCCTAAAGTCAATCTTTTTTTCTTCTTTACCTTTTTTAACTTTTACTCTAATTCTTCCATCTTGTGGAATTCTAGTTTCATCAATTTTCATATTTGCCATAACTTTTACTCTTGTTATAAGAGCATTATGTATATAAATTGGCAAAACTATTGAATTATGTAATCTTCCATCTATTCTAAACCTTACGACAGACTTCCTTCCAACTGGTTCTATATGAATATCAGACGCCCTGCCATCAACAGCGTGTTTGATTATTACAGAAACTATTTTTGTAACCGGAGCTGTTCTTATCACATCACCCAATTCCTGAGTTTCCAAAACATTTTCATCTAAATTAATATCTTCAAATTTTTCCTTCGCATAATCCAAAACCTCCCCAACCTCTTCCTTTATATCTTCTGTCTTACGATATGCGCTGTTAAAACTTTCTTCTGATATTATATGATACTTAAGATTGTAATTATTTTTATGACCTAGAAACTCCATGGCTTCTATTGCATTAAAATTTTCGGGATCGACCATGCCCACACTTAAAGTATTTCCTTCTTTAGCAAAAACAACCATTTTATAATTCTCTGATAAATTTTGTGGCAAAATTTTTAAAACTTCCCTATCTATTTCTTCATCAATTAGGCTTTTATATGGAACATTAATAACCCCTGATTTAATTTTTGCATATTCTTCTGGATCAATAATATAATATTGTTTAATAATCTTATCTATATTTAAATCCGGTTTTTCTTGTAATTTTTCTATAATAAAATTCATCTTGCCATCATCTAATATGGCAAGTTCTTTTATTTTTGCAAATATTTTATTATTATAATCAATTATCATATAATTATTCCTCTAATTGATATGTGCCAAATGGATTTGTATTACCTACACGCCCAACATTAATAGGTAGCGTAACATAGGATTCTAAATTTTCTTTAAAATTTATAAATTCTTTTGTTTCAAACATTGACTCTATTTCTTTTTGTAGAAGAGTAATTTTTTCTTGTTTTCTTTTTATTGTGGTGATACTCGCCTCTTGTTCATTTTTTTGCTGAATTTTTGAACCATTTTCTTCTTCTGCTTTTTTTAAAAAATAAAAAGCGAATACTAAAACTAAAAAGATAACAACAAATAAAATTATTAATTTTTTATCTACTGTATTTTTCATTGTTTTTGTAAAAAATATGTTTTAAAAACTATAGAATATGCGGTCATTTTTTCATCAAAACTAAAAGACATTATATCAATTAACCTTATGTGACTTTCCATTGCCTTCAAAAATTCTTTTACCTTGTCATATGTTCCATTGCCACCTAGTATATTAATCGAAACCTGTATTTCTCTTATAATATCTGATGACCCCTTAGTCTCATTTTCGTCGGGAGAAGATTTTACATTTGAACTACTGTCTATTGTTATATTAGCCAACACCAAACCCTGATCTATAGCCAAAGCCTCTACCTGAGCCATAAGTTCTGGTAAGTATTTATCCTCCGGTAAAATATCTCTTAATTTTTGTATATCACCTTTATTCTTATTTTCTATTTTATTATATGAATTCTGTAAATCAATAAATTTATTTTGATAATCAATAACCGTTTCTAATTCAACATTTTTATCTTTTAATACTGCAATCGAATTCAACAGTTGATTAAATTTTGGTTTTATTAGATAAAAATAAGAGACAAAAAAAACTAAAACAATCTCTAAAATAATAAGGATCTTTATATACTTAGAGAGAACTAAAATATACCTAGAAACTGGTTTTGTACTAATATTTATATTTTGAGATAATTTTAATTCTTCGCTCGATTCATTAAACGAGTTAAAATTAAAATCATTTTCTTTTTTAATACTATTTTTTAACATTAAATTAAATTATTGATTTTTATAAAAAACACTATCATTTAAATCTAAAATCAAAGAAAAATTTATTCTTGTATCAATTCCAGAACTTTGGGCACCAGATGCAGAGGCACCCTCGACCAGAACATCATCAACAAAATTTTTTGCATTATTTTTTAACTCCAACCACTGTCTTGCAACAGTATAATAATCCGGGGCGCTAGATGCTAAAGTTATATTTCCATTTGTACTTCCGGCAAATGAGGTAAATTTAATTTCTGGTAATGTGTGTTTTTCTAATTGGGAAAAAAACTCTGTCCAATAAATATGTTTACTTAAAAGAGACTTTATCTTTTCATTTCTCCTTTTTAGATCCTCTATTTTTAATATCAAACTATCAAATTCTTCTGGATTATTAACTATGTTTTCTATTTTTTGATCTATAGAATTTATTCTCTTATCTATGTTAATTTTGTAAATTACAATACCAAAATAGAAAACGAATCCAATAATAATAGAAATTAAAAAGGTGGCAAGAATCATTGTGGTTATGTTGGCACCATTTATAATATTTAATTCTTTTGGTAATAAATTCACATTTGATTCGCCGCTCTCTGAATTATCTTTCTTATTAATTAAATTATCGAAAAATTTTTTTAAAAGTTTAAAAAAATTTTTCCTTGATTTTTTTGACAAATTAGTATCTACAACAATATTCTGTTTAATATTTTGTTTTTTATCTTTTGAAATATTTTTTATTTCTTTTTTTGATTCTGCTAATGTATTTATGTTATTTTCCCTCAATACAAAAGTTTTTGTTTTGTCTTTAACACCATCTAAATCTAAAACCTTTTTATTTTCAATTTCTTTATTCTTGGGAAAATCTAAATTATTATTCAAAGTACGAAAACTTTTAATTTTCACATTACTATTATTTTTTTCTGATTCCTGACTAGAATTGAAGGATACATTTTTCTCTATTTCTGATAATGGCTTTCCACTTGTAAATTCTATACTAGAATTAGAAAAACCCTTCTTCTGCTGAAGAATCTTCTCTTCTCTTTTCTTTAAATCATCTGGTAAAAGATTAATGTCTGTCATATATATAATTATAATTTATTATAAACCAAATCACAAATTACGAAACGAGCAATTAATAATCAAATAATAATAAAATCTAAAAAAACAAATTTCTAATTTTATATTTTTTATATATAATAAAAAATATATATTTATCCAACTTTAAACAATATTTCTTAGTGCTAGGCCTATTGCAACCCCAAATTTAGGTCCCATTTCATCAAGAACTGGTTCTAATTCTTTGGGATACATTACTTTATGCCAAGAATCTCCTATATATACAGGAGAATTTAAAACCTTTTGTAAATAATCTATTAAATTTGGCAAATACGCAGATCCCCCAGTTAGTATAATTGAATCTATCGTACTATTTCCTTGTCTTCTATATAAATCAAACACATATTTTATTTCATTAATCATTGGGGAAAGAGTCTCTTCTATTTTTTTAGGTATTGATATTCCTTCATCGGCATTAGTAGCTAAACCAAAATCCTGTTTAAATTGCTCTGCTCTTTCAAAGCTTATATTTAAACTTCTAGAAATACTTTCCGTCATTAAATTTCCACCAACCTCAATACTTCTATTTAAAATAGGTAGTCCATTTTCAACAACACAAACATCTGTTGTGACAGAACCTATATCTATTATCATTACATTATTTGTATTTTGATCAATTAAAGCTCTTGCCGTTGCAAATGATTCAACCTCTAAACTAAGTAAATTGAGTTGAGCTTTTTTAAAAATATCTATATAAATACTAACTAAACTTTTTGGTGCGGCAGTAAGAAGAACCTTTGTAAACTTAGATTTTGTTTTTATAAAATCTCTTGTTTTATCAATTTCTCCATTTGTATATAATTTATCATTGTGAGTTATTTGATTGCTCTTATCTGGCTTTATAATTGTTTTCCAATCTAAAATCATTTCTTCTATTGGAAATGGTACAAACTTTTTTGCCTCCCACCTCACGGCACTATCCATATCAGATTTTGACATTTCGGGAAGGCTTATAACAGAATTAAATACAGAAAAAATTGGAAGAGCTGCCGAACAATCTTTAGTAGAAACTCTCGATTTTTGAACAAGGCTTGCTAATTTTGTGGCAATAATATTTATATTTTCAGCTGTTTTATTTCTGATAACATCCGCCCCTATTTCAGCCATACCATATGTTACAAGACGTGCTCTGCCCTTTTCATTACTTAGTTGAACTAATTTAATTCCAGATGTACCTATGTCTACACCTAAAAAATTTTGCGCTTTTTTTTCAAATAAACCCATGCTGTTCAATTTTAAATTTTAAATTACAAACTTCAAAACCAATATAGTTTTAAAATTTATAACTATAAATTTAAAACTTTAATAAGGTGCTATTTGATCCCATCTTGGTAGGGATTTTATTGCATCACCTAATCCAGGAGGAGGATTTATAATATTTCTACCATCATAAATAATCAATTCTGCTGGTTCTCTAAAATCACTCTTGTACTTTCTCTGAAATTGAAAATTCTTTGCTAAAAACTGACCATGAACAATTAATTGTTGATTTGAATCTCCTGTATATATAATACCACATCTTGACTCTGGATTATTAACATCTCCACACTCTATATCGCCACCATCTTCATCAATACCACCTAAAACTATGAAAGTACCAGCGAGCCTTGTAACAGAAGGATTAATATACAAATCCCCTCTTATTACCCACACGACAGAAGCAAGTTGTTCTGTGGTATCTATCCCATGGTTATCATAACGCATATTACCCTCTATCATTAAATCTCCATCTATTACAAAAATTCCGGATGCATTATCGCAACCCCCCTTTTCCATAAATATATATACATCTTCCATGCCCATTTCTGGGGTTAAAAATAATTGTCCATCTATAAAAAATTTTTTATCTGGTTTATATATTCTACCCCCCAAACACAAATAACCACCCTGGGGCATACTTTTTTCTACTTCCCCATATTCTCCACCAACAATACCCTCATAATCCAATGAACCCAAAATATTACCAAAACTATTACTCTGAGTTGGAAATTCGTAATTGACGCCCTGGTCTAACCACTTACTTGAATAATCAAATCCCACTATTGTATCTTGTTGGTTTCTTATAACCATCTGCTCACTTATCCAGTTTGTAATATTTCCATTTGCCTGAATCAAATATGTTGCATTATATTGACCTATTGGTGGAACTATCGTAGTTTCAGTTCCTATATTAGCGCCACTGTATATATTTCCATATTGGGCAGAAATATAAGATCTATAAAGACCGGCAGAAAGAGTTGGTGAAAATTTTATCCAACCAAGTCCGTCTTCTCCTATACCACCATTTGGATCTGGTCCACTCCAAGCGAAACCCTTAATATTTGAACTATTAGTATTAAAAAACAATCCATATTGCCTACATTCTGTACATGATTTACAATTATTTTCAATCCCATTTAAATAACATTTATTACAATCATAACAAACGTTTATTGAATTCATGGCATTTCGCACATAAAAACAAGCCGAACAAAGTCTTTTTTCTGGATAATTATAGTTATATTCAATTTCATTTTCTGATAAAGCCTTTTTATAAAATCTAAACAAATCAACATATCCAAAAAAATTATTTTCATGATTAGTATCAGATCCAATAATCAAGTCTTTCAAAATTAAATCTTTATAATTATCTATTTGAAATTCAATAATCATTATTTTGTTTATATATAAACGAACGGTTGCACCATTTTTCACCGAAATAACAATATGATTCCAATCATCATTGAAATTATAATCAACACCATCACTAAAACTCATAAAATCTAATTTAATTTGATTATCGCCCTCTATTCTCAAATTTAGACCACCCGGGGAACTTATAATATTTTGTACATCTTCTAACCCAAGGGGCTTTACCCATGTTTCAATTGAAAAATCGCCATCATTAATTTCATAAACATTATTTGCTTGTATATAATCATCACCATCTAAATATATACAATTATTTGCAACTCCATTTGGATATGAAAAATTTTCATTATTTGAGCTGAGAGTTGCAATGTTATTAAAACCAGAATAATCTGAAATAGCCGAACCAGACTGTTCATCCATTTTCCAATAAGAAATAAGCCCGGACTCCGAATCTTTTAGAGAACAGCTTGAACAATCTAAATATGTAATATCCCCTGACTCTGGAACTATAACTTTATTAGTATTCAAAGAAATCCAACCTAAATCAGAATTTTCTTTATTAAGTCCTATAATTTTTGCCCACCCCGTAATCATATACTGAAATATTCCCTGAGTGGGGGATGAATTTAAATGAAGTTTTGTATCTATTTTTGTTGGAGAATTAAAGTTATTGTCATAACACGTTTTACCAAAGCATATCCAACCATAGTGACTAGACCACGTCCAACCACTTAGATTACCAGAAGAATCCATATTTAAACCATAATTAGAGTTATGATGAATATTTATTTTTACTTCGCTTGCTGTGAGTCCTAGGGTAAAAAATCTAAACTCATCTATTGATCCTGGAAAACCAGATGTATAATTATCAAGTGAACGCTCTGTGACCATATTACCAAGTATAAGTTTCTTATTAAAAGCATTGGTATTTGGAAGCACACCGTTTATATATTGAACTCCCAATAATCCATCGGAAACATGACAACCATTTTCAAAAACAGAGAAACAATCCTGGGCATCGCCACTATAATTAAAATATAATTTTATTTCATTTGTTTCTGTAGATACAAATGTTACATTATACCAAATGTCTGAATCTATATTAATTGGCTCATCTATTTTTGTATCCCCAACACCACAAACAATTCTAATTTGTCTTGAACCAAAAACACGATACAAATAACAATAATACTTTGAATTATTCGTATCAAATTGTCCATTAGAAAAAAGAAATACTTTTTTTTCATCTTCTATTTTTTCAGGATCCACTTTCAACCACAAACTTACGGAAAAATCATGATCATTGCTTTTTGCCATAAAATTTTCATGATCAAATTCTATCGCCGAATTATTAAAACCATAAAAAGCAGTATCATAATTAGAGGTCAATTTTCTATTTCTTATATTTTCAACTGTAATTAATTTATTAGCAAATGAAACTCCATCAAACAACTGATATTTTCCCACAATATTATTTTCTGAATTATCTATCACCTTAGATGTATTTATAAGAAAATCAGATCCATCAAAATTTACATCCAAAAATGCTTGTTTTGTAGTTATTCCACAATAGTTTTGATAATTATCATAATATCTATTACTACAACTCTGAGATACCCACCCTAGCAAAGGTGACCAAAACCAACCACCTATATCACCGTCCTCTATTGCAAAAACATTTTTTTTATTTCTTAACGAAAAAAATACAATTGATGAAAAAAGCAAAGTAAAAATTGCGAATAATATAAAAAATTTTATAGAAAATTTTAATATTTTTTTACTCATCTTGAATTGTGTTTTTATTTTTTGTATAAATTATAAACCACCACCGTCCTGAACACTATCTATTAAATTCTTAATATCTTCTTTTGTTGGATTTTCTATAACTTTATTTTTATCAATATTTAAATAATTTTTTGATCTGGGATTAACCCTCTTTAAAAAATTAATTTTATCAGACAAAAAAAGAGAAAAAATAACAAAAACTAAAAGAAAAATTATTATAAGAATAATTAATAATATTATTTTTTTTCTTTTATTTTCCATAATAATTAGTTAATATTTATTTTTCTACGCACTTTAATTCTTTTTCATCCCAGGTTGTACCCTCTGGACATATACATTCTTTTCCTGTCCACTCTCCACCACCATTTATACATGTTTTTTCATCAACACCGCCCCCAGACTCCATACACTTTAATTCTTTTTCATCCCAAATAAATCCATCCTCACATTTACAATTACTTCCATCCCAAATTCCGCCACCATTTAAACACGTTTCTTCATTAATACTAACTTCAGATTTTATACATTGCAGTAATTTATCATCCCAAATAAATCCCTCTTTACATTTACACATTTCTCCTGTCCACTCTCCACCACCAGATTCACATCTTATTTGTGATAAACTAATACAAATTAATCTATCTTTATCCCAAGATGTGTCTACTGGACACTCACATGATATTGATTTAAAATTCCACACACCACCACTATTTTGACATCCTATCATTTCTAGACTTTCGATAACTTTTATTAAATAACTACCGGATATGACAAGGCTCTCATCCTGTATGAAAGCGTATAGACTTATGTATCCTATATCATTAGCAACAACACTAAATCTTGCTATGCCATCTTCATTTGTTTCAATGCTATCTGGTAATATCTTAATATCATCAGACACCATATCAACACCACCAGAAGCATTTTGCACATCACCTAAGGTAACCAATCTACCAACAATAGGATTATTAAGAGAGTTCTTAACTGTAACAGTAACAACAGAAATAGATCCATCATTATAAATTACACTTGGACTAGCTGTAATACTTGAATATCCATTATAAGCAGCTTCAACTATTTGAATTGTCTCAATGGCTATTGGAATAATTTCATTTCTTGACTCAGCGTATAAATCTACCGCATCTTTATAATCTTTTAAATATTCATCATAAGAATAATTAAAAGAAAGACAACTGTTGAAATTATTTATATCTAAATTATTTATTGAACTATCAATTTTTGATAAATTAAAATTTATAACATCAATATTTAAATTTAATTGTTCTTTGGCTTTTTGTAATTTTTCTATTGTGGCGCTCATATCTATTGAACTTTTTTTTATATATTCCTCTGTGCTATTTACAAGAACGATCAATTGTTGTATTAATGATCCGAAATTATCATACTTTTCTGTTATTTTTATAGCTGACGATAGAGCGAGAGATCCCGCATATCTCTCTGAAAAAAACAAATCTCTATCGGGTCTAGCAATACCGCCAATACCATTAGCACCAGAACCCTCAAATGTGCTTGTGCTAATATTAAAATTATTTGTATAGTAAAGATCTAATTTATTTATTAAATTATCTTTTATATTATCACCAACATAATTAAATCTACCTACAATTTCTTCTTTGGATGTATTCAAACTTTCAGAGGTTTTTTTGATATTTCGCATATTCATAGCCTCGTTTTGAGAAATCTGAAACTCTCCTATGCATGGCATATTATCAGCCTTGTAATAATCTAAATATGAATCTCCTGGGGGACAAGTACATGGTAAATTAGGATCCGTACAAACCAAACCAGAATCAGCATAAACAGATTTAACACCAAAAATCATAAATAATATAAATATATAAACTATTTTTTTCATAAATAAATTTTTATAATCATAAATTAATTAAAACATGTACAACTACCAATGGGACCCCCTCCACCTGCATGTTCATTACTTGTAAAAAATCTTCTATGCCAATAAAAAGTTCCATGTGGGCTATCGTCTTGTCCTATTTTATAATAACACCCTTCGGCATTACCATAACAAATGGTATTGTACGGCTCTTGGGTTATGGTCATAATATTCTGCTCAATATAGGAATAATTTTCATTACCCCAAAAACCAAATTCTTTACAAATCTCCTCGCATTGATTTGGATGAGTGCTGGGGTGAGTAAAAATATAACGACACATATCAGATTGAGTACCGTCACAAATCTCTGGGATCTTTAGAATTACTCCATTGGTTGTTGGAGCACATTCTTGATAAGTTATGAACTCATCTAATTTATCACTATCTTCGTGAACAATCACTCTCCATGGTGGACACTGAGAATTAATACTATCTTTATTAATACAAATCAATTCATTATCATCATGAAAACATACCCGATTTCTAACAGTTAGGGTTCCATTAACACTAAGTTCTGAAGCTGGATTTTCTGTATTTATTCCAACTCTTGGAGGAAGAGAGGCTGATGCCATGTGTTGTTTAATTGTTATAACAGGAACAGTTGGATTGCTGTTACCAGAATATTGGATTCTTAAATCTCCCTCACTGAGCATATTTGTATCCCCAACATTAAATATATCCCAAAAAACCTGATTAGTATTGTTAGATTTAAGCCTAATTCTAGAATCTCCAATATTATTATAAATTTCCAAATTTGCCCCCGGATTACTTATTCCTATTCCCACCCTACCCTCATTTGTAATAGTCATTCTATTATCAACATTCCAGAAACTTAGATCATCCGTAGCATCATCTTGGTATATTCCCCATTTTGGACTTGAAGCACTCTGAATATTTATCTCAGCATTACCTGAGCTAGTTTTTATATGAAGAGACTTTTCTGGTGAATTAGTTCCTATGCCAACTTTTGTAACTGTTGATGTTGTATATAAATTACCACCATTAAATAACCAGTAACTTTGTTGTATATTGTTTATTTGAAGTCCATTCCAAAATAAATTTCCAGCCACATTATATAAACGATTTGTTGTTGGGCTTGGTGCGCTTATTTCACCTAAATATATAGCACCATTTATGTGTAATTTTTCCTCAGGTTGATTTGTGCCTATACCGACACCCCCAGAATTAGAATTAAAAATATTGTCTCCTGATGGCGACCATAAACTATATGCAATTTGTTCCCAAGAACTCCTACAATCATCTCCCATACACAAAGCGTTTGCAGCTACGCTACCCTCTACGCTCAATGATGCTGTTTTATTATTATCTACATTACCAAAAATAAATCCATTTCCATCATCATAATTACCTATATAAATATGACTTGAATCAACACCGCCAACATAAATAGATTTATCATTGTCCATTTTTATATCTCCATCATAAACTGTTAACTTTGATGTTGGATTATCTGTACCTATTCCCACATTACCAAGATTATTAATTTTTATTCCCTTTTCTGAACCACTTAAATTGACCTTCAAAGCAATAGAATTAGCTGAGCTAATTTTAATTGGCTCTTGTGACTGAATTTGTAATGTAGATCCTCCAGGTAAACCACAAGAACTATCATATATATAAGAAGCTTCCCCGATTTTTATTCCTTTTGTGGGATTAGCCTCTACAGAACCCTGACAATTAACAGAAACAAGTCCATTTAAACTCATATCAGCGGTTTGATATTGAGTTCCCGAAAAATGACTACCAGAACCCACATTCCAGATAAAAGAATTTTCGGATTCCGGCCCACCCATTGTTTCTGTCATACATTCTATGGATCCTGTTTGTACACCACTTGCATCTGTGTCTGAAAAACATAATTTTTTGGTAAGAATTGTATTATTATCATAAACGGGATTTCCTGGTATAGATACCGCGCGAGGAATAACGGTTGACAAACCAAATGGTGCCAAAATATGTCCATCCTGAAAATCTACATATTTGTTTCCCTCAGAATCATAAACAGTGACTCTTCCATCAAATCTTCCCGCAAAACCATCTGCACTTTGACTATATATTGAAAATCCCTTTTCAGATCTTGCGTAAACACCAATACCAGTATCTGCTCTTGCATCAATAGCAAGACCACTAGGAGCAAAAGAATAAATACCAGCCCCAGATTCCGTATCTTTTGCTTTATTTGTAAGAGCTATAATGTCTCCCCCATCTGTATTTCCAACTATATTAGATCTCGAGGATAGATTTATGCTCGACCCCACTAAATTTATTGATGATCCTCCAGATAAATTAATTTTTGAAGTATTACTAGATAATAATATTTGTGAATCGGGGCTCATAATCAAATTTCCCTTTTCATCTATCACCAATCCCTGAAAAAGAGCAGAACCATTTAAAACCTTGAAATAATAACCATCTTCTATTACAGAATTAGATCCAATTGTAAGAGAACCTTTTTTATATTGACCAACAGCTCCCTGATTTAATGGTAGATCTATATTTCCCGCTGGTGGGTCTACATTTGGTTCCGTCCAATCACTTACTGCTTCAATAAAACTAAAAACACAAAAAAATTCAATAAATAATAAAAAAATTCCACTAATATAAAATAGTTTTGATGATTTTAAAAATTTCATATTTTTGTTTTGTCCAGTTTGACTGGATTTATTATTTATATATATTATACTAAATTTATGTACAATTGTAAAAAATATAGTATAATAATACTATAAGCATTTAAAAAAAATAAATGAAAATAAATAGTTTTGAAAAAACCATCAAAATAATAGGAATTTTAATAATAATTATTCTTTTTTTAGAAATTGGGATTGTGTATTATATAAACAACAAAAATAAAAATAAGGAAGAAATAAAAAAAGAAATAAAAGAAAAATTAGAAGAGGGAGTACAAAACACTATAGAAAAATCGGATACAGACCAATCAATTAAAACCCCCGCCACAGATAAATCCCCCAAAACATCACTGAAAGAAATTGATCCCTCCAAAATAAAAGCACCACAAATTCCACAAAGATAAAAAATTATACAAAAGTCCCGGATTTTATCTGGGACTTTTTAAATTCAATAAATTAATTTATCTAAAAATTTAAAACATTCATTATTTCATCTCTTCTTCTATCTGCATCTTCCTCGTTTAAAACCTCTATTGTTATTCGGAGCAATGGTTCTGTATTTGAACCTCTTATATTAAACCACCAATCAGAAAATTCTACCGTAATTCCGTCTATTTCATCTAAAATATTATCCCTATAATGATCTTTTATTCTTTGTATCATATCTTGCATATTTTCAGCGGGCATATTTAATTCTGGAGATCTGTGCCATCTTTTATTTTGTTCTATAAATTCTGATAATTTAAAATTTTCTTCTGAAATCGCTTCTAAAATTATTAAAAAAGATATGTATCCAGAATCAGAATAATAATTTTTTGCATAAGAAAAATGTGCTGAAACTTCCCCGCCCATAATTCCATTCTCGTTTTTCATATGAACTCCCATATTTACATAACCAACTTCTGAACGAATTGCGCGCCCCCCGTTTTTTTCAACAAACTCTTTTACATTTTTTGAACAAATTAAATTATACACAATTCCAGCGCCCGGATTTTTTTCCAATAATTGTTTAGCAAGAATTATAATTACCTCATCACCCGGAATAAATTTTCCATTTTCATCTACTAAAAAAACTCTATCTGAATCAGCATCATAAATAAATCCAACATCAGCGTCCTCAAGCACAACTCTTTCTGATAATTTTTGATAAGCTCCATCTCCCAGTGGATTTGGATTTCTGTTTGGAAAATTTCCATCTGGCTCAAAAAATAAAGGAATTAGTTCTATTTGTGGCAACCTTTCTAAAATTTTTGGGATCATAATACCGGCCATTCCATTTCCAGAATCAACTACAATTTTTAATTTTTTAATTTTTGAAAAATCGACAAATGAAAATATGTGATCTAAATAATCCTTCCAAATATCGACCAATTCAATACTTCCTATTTTTTCAGGAAATTGAGTCATTTCATCCTTATGATTCCACATATCTCCTCCACGAATCCATTCTACTCCGCGACTAATCATTTTAAATCCACCATAAGACCCTGGGTTATGTGAGGCTGTAACAATTACCCCACCATCATAATCGTATTTACCAACAGCAAAATAAATTACATCAACAGACATAAGTCCAGCATCATAAACATGTACACCCCGAGAAACAAGGGCGTCAATAATTGATTTATGTAAATTAAAAGATGAATTTCTAATGTCACGAGCTATAAAAATTTTCAAATCTTCTGGATTTTTGCCAGTTCTTTTACAAACTAGAGAAAGATATATTAATCCAATTTCATAAGCACCAGAATCATCTAATTCATCTGGATAAATTCCCCTTATATCATACGATTTAAAAACTTGTTTTTGTAACATAAATTTTTTGATTAAAAAAATTAAGAGATATAATTTATAAAATATTTTAACTTTTAAACTTTATAACTTTACAAATTTAATTATTTCTCTATAAACTTTTTGGTCTTCTCTTTTATAGACCAAAGTGCTTCTTTCATTTAAATATTTCTCATCTAACAAATTCTCCTGCCCAAATCCTAATTCCCGTATTTTATCTAAAATTTCTAAATAAAATCTCTGTTTATTGTAAATAAAAACCGGCATTGAAATCACAACATTTTTCAATGATTTAATTTTCAAAAAACCCTCAAATGATTTTAAATATAATTTTTCTAACTCTTTAATTTGTTTTTTTATAAAATCCAAACTCTCGTTTCCTTTCATTGGCTTACCCAAATATCCTTCACTTACGATACAATCAATTTTCTCATTAAAAATTTCAGCTGGTAAATTTAAAACATCTGCTTCAAAAATTTTATAATCTAATTTTTTATTAAATTCATTTTCATACCAATTCAAATTTTCTATACTATCTGAAACAGCACGAGTTAAAATATCTGAAGCGATTATTTTTTTATAATTTAATTCTCCGGCCATAAGAAGTATTGTTCCAGAACCACAAAACGGATCGTAAACAATATCATTTTTCCCAGATAAATTAAGCATTATTTTGGCTAATTTTGGTGGCATCATACCAGAAATTGCATCTACTTTTGGCCTATCATAGTCTATTTTGCTAAATTTTTCATAATCCTGAATACATAAAGTTTTTGCTATAAAAATATTTTCGCCAAATGAAAGAATTTGAAAATCAAAACCATCAGAAATTAATTTCTCTTTATCTACTATCACGGCAGATAAATCCTGTTTTTTTGAAGTAATAATGCGAGATTGAATTTTTTCTTGTCTTAATCTTTTTTTAAGTACAAAAGAGCTTCTTGAAAACTCGCTAAAAAAAGAATTGCTTAAATTATAACAACTAAAACCTATTTTTAATTTTTTGTGACTGTTATTTTTAACCAAAAAATCAAATAAAAAATTTTGAATTTTATCAATCTGATTGTTTTTAAATTCTCCATAAATTATTCCTATTTTTATTGTTCCACCAAGTTGTTTCATCAAAAAATTCGCATCAAGTTCTAAACTTGTATCAATAATTAAAAAGGAATTATTAAATTCCACAACTGAATATTTAATATGAGAAAAATTTAAAACCTGCAATATTTCAGCTAATGAAATCTCTGATGAATGACCAAGTATAAATGAGTATTTATATTTCATATAATTATATTATCTTTATATCTCTCCAAAATCAATAGATAAAAACGGAAGACCAGAGTCTTCCGTTTATAAAATATTATTTTAGTGTTCGTTTTGAAATTCAAGTTCTTGAATCTCTGCCACCACCTTAAAACCATCCCGACACCTCGTCAAAGAAACCCTTTTCCACGGACACGATTCCCTTAATTCAGAAGCTATTCTAGGAGATATATCATCTGTTTCCCAGACATCTCCATCATAATAAACCAGCATATTTCCTCCTATAAACAAAAATTACCAAACCAATATTACAATATTTCTTTTTTGGAAAAAATAATGAAAGCAGATATTAAAAATCCTACTATAAAAATATAAATAACATACTTTGGTACAATAAAACCAAAAACCAACAAAAGACCAGAGCCACAAAAAACAGAAAGAATTAATTTTATAATAAAAATAAAAAATTTCTTAATATTTTTCCATAAAAAAATTAAAATACTCATGACTTCCTCCCATTTTCCAAATAAAATATTAATAAAAATTTAAAAAAAATGCAATATTGACTTATCTAATAAAAGTTATAATATTCACACTATAAACAACTTAAAAAGAAAAGCGTATGGCCTCAAAAATTCTAACAACGGCCCCATTGGGTCTTAATTCATTTTTAGTAGAGGTTGAATCTGACATTCAAAGATCTCTACCAAAAACCACAATTGTAGGACTTGCTGATACAGCGGTTCAAGAAGCAAAAGAAAGGGTAAAATCTGCAATTATAAATAGTTTTTTAGATTATCCTAGAACTAGTATTGTCATAAATTTAGCACCAGCTGATTTAAAAAAAATTGGAAATCACTATGATCTACCAATTGCTCTTTCTATTTTAGAAGAATATGATGTAATAAAAAAATGTGAAGAAATTTTAAAAAAATCAATTTTTGTTGGAGAACTTTCATTTGATGGAAGTTTAAGAAAAATAAATAACATAATTTCAACCTGTATTTTTGCAAAAGAAAATAATTATGAAAATATTTTTTTACCATATGAAAATTCACACGAAGCATCTCTTATAAATGGAATAAATATTTATGCGATAAAAAATTTATCTGAGCTTGTGAGATTTTTAAACAATAAAATAAAACTGGAAACAATTAAAAACACGGGTAGCCTAGAAAATATTTTTGTTCCTGAAAGTTTTGAATATAATTTTTCTCTCATTAGAGGACAAGAATATGCAAAAAGAGCTTTTATAATTTCCGCCTCCGGAGCTCATAATATTTCCATGTGTGGAAGCCCTGGCTCTGGAAAAACATTACTCGCTCGTTCAATGCCAAGCATATTACCCGACCTATCTGAATCTGAAATTTTAGAAGTAAGTAGAATTTATAGCTCTGTTGGATTTTTAAATAAAGAAAATCCCTTAATCATAAAAAGACCATTTAGATCACCTCATCATTCATCTTCACTTGTTTCGCTTGTGGGTGGAGGTGGAATTCCAAAACCAGGTGAGATAACTTTAGCACACCGAGGTGTTTTGTTTTTAGATGAGCTTCCAGAATTTCCGAAAAAAAATTTAGAAACACTTCGTCAACCACTTGAAGATGGAAAAATAACAATTTCTCGTGCTCAAATGTCGCTTGTTTTTCCAGCAAAATTTATTCTAATTACAGCTCAAAATCCTTGTCCATGTGGTTATTTTGGTGATGAAATAAAAAATTGTACATGCACAAATTTACAAATTAAAAATTATAATCAAAAAATTTCAGGGCCACTTCTTGATAGAATTGATATACATTTAAATATTTCTCGGGTAAAAGAAAAAGAACTACAAAACGATTTTATATCAAATAATTCAATTGAAATAAAAAATCAAATTATAAACGCAAGACAAATTCAAGAACTAAGATTTCAAAATGATAAAATTTTAACAAATTCAGAAATGGGACTTGCTCTTATAAAAAAACATTGTTTAATTCCCGAGGAAGCAAAAAAATTATTAGGCATAGCTATAGAAAAGTATAACCTATCGGCTCGTGGATATTTTAGAGTTTTAAAAGTGGCAAGAACAATAGCTGATTTAGAAAAATCAGAAAATATTAAAACCGAACATATTGCAGAGGCTCTTCAATATAGAAAAATTGAAATATAATTTTAAAAATAAAAAGGCGGAATAACATTCGTTACCCGCCAAATTTTGTATAGGTGTTCCAATTGGACGCTGGGGGAACACCTAGATTGTTATGCTACACATTCGTGTGCACACTTGAATAATAACATTATAATAACATAGTAAAAAAAATATTACAATGGGCCTCTAATTAATAAAAATATGTTATAATTAATATATGAAAATACTTTCTTGGAACATAAACGGAATAAGAGCTGTAATTAAAAAAGGATTTTTAGAATTTTTACAAAAAGAAAGTCCTGATATTTTATGTTTACAGGAAATAAAAATTGATGACAGTACAAGAAATAAAGAAGCGTTTGATTTTAAAAATTATGATGAATTCTGGAATAGCGCAAAACGCCCGGGATATAGTGGAACAATGATACTTATAAAAAATTCTTTAAAAAAAGAAATAGTTTCAAGAAAAATATATACTCATGATGAGGGCAGAGTTCAGATATTAGAAATGAAAAAATTTTTTTTAATAAATGTTTATTTTCCAAATTCAAAAGATGACTTATCAAGACTTAATTATAAAATAAAATTTAATGATAAATTATTATCACACATAAAACTACTTGATAAAAAAAAGCCAGTCATTGTCTGTGGTGATTATAATGTAGCACACCTTGAAATTGATATTGCAAGACCACGCGAAAATGAAGGATGTTCTGGTTTTACAAAAGAAGAAAGAAGCTGGATGAATAAATTTTTAGGTTATGGGTTCATAGATACATTTAGACATTTTAATCCAAAAAAAATTAAGTATTCCTGGTGGAGCTTCAGAGCCGGAGCAAGAGAAAGAAATGTTGGTTGGCGTATTGATTATTTTTGCGTATCAAAAAGATTTATAAAAAATATTAAAAAATCTTATATATTAGATAAAATTACCGGCTCTGATCATGCACCAATTGGAATTGACTTATAACAATAAAAGATATATTATTTTTATAATTAAAAACAAATGGGAGGAAAAATGTTGACACTACATCAAGCAGCGATTGATCTTGTGTCAAGAATGGTTACTCACAATGATATGGTGGGAAACCCAACAGAAACAAACGACAGTGTATGTGTTGTACCCGTAGCCAACTTCAATTTTTCAGAAATTACTATGTTTACTGTTGAAGTGGTTGACGAAAAACTAAAAATTACAAAAGAAGAGAAGGTGGTCGAAAAATCAAAAATCGACGAAATAACAATTAAAGCTTTTAAGTCATAATTACTGAACTCAGGAGGAAGAACCACTGTTCTTCCTTTTTTTATTAAAAACTAAAAAGATCCTTAATGATCTTTTTTATATGTAAATTAGCAATATAAAAGGGAAAACCTCCCTTAAAACGGCCATTTTATATTTTGTTTTCGCCGTAGGGAGGTTCCACTCCCTAAGCTTCAAACGGCCATCAAATTATTTATGATAATTTGATAAAATCGTTATTTTGAAACCTACGAGAGCATTTGTCTCATAAATTTTCACATACTGTTTTATCCTATTTCATTTTATTTGTCACCTCTCTCTTTTTATGGGAGATAACTTTTTGTTTTTCGCCAAACCCCGAGTTTAGCGAGGAATGACATTTTGTTTTTGTTTTTGGCTACTATATCGCCAAAACTTTTTAAATTTTAGAGAAAATAGGTATAAATCAGTACATTTTCTTATCTATAATACTATTATATCATATTTTATAATTAAAATCAAGTTTTTAAATTAATAAAACAATCTAAAAAACAAAACTGGATTCTCTCCATCAAAATTTATACCAAAAATATTTTTTACTGAGCTAAGAATTGGAAAGTTTGATTTATTTGAAGTATCAATATAAATCACCTCTTTTATATTCTCTTGTTTTTTAGTAAAAAACATTGATAATTTATCTCTGTTTGTGCAAAAATTTATAATTTTTTGCTTATCGCTTGAGACAAAAAAATTATCGTTGCATTTCAACATTTCGTAATTTGATTTCTCTGGTGTGTTGCTATAATACCAAGTAAAATCTTTATCCTGCAATTCTTGAAGTGAAACATTTTGCGGATCTGCAAAATATTCAACGGAAACAGTATTGTCTGGTAAGCTCATTCTTCTCGTAGTAGGAAAATAAATTGATAATAATTTTTTAAATATCATTGAAGAGCTATTAAAATCCTGACTCTGTGCCAAAAAATTTTTATTTTTATAAATCATTAATCCTAAATTTTTTGTATTTATTATTTCATCTTTTATACTAATATCTGTGTTTAAATAATTGACTACTTGATTTAATAAATTTTTACTTGAATCACTAATTGAATCAGAAAAGTTCTTATAATAAAAATAGTTATTGTTTAGGTCTGGCATAAAATAAAAACTTAGAGCTTCCGTGATTTTATTTTTACTCGCCTCGGTGAAGCCGGGGTTAAAATTTTTGTTATTTGATATAAATAAATCGGCGTGATTTGAGGAAAAATTTATTTCTATATTTCCAGTATTTCCAGAAAATGCTTTATTTAAAAATGACAAATGCTTTATAAAACTATTACTCTGTGATAAATCATAATCATAAATATCTATATTTAAAACAGCTCTATCTGTAAAATAATTTACTTTTTTAATATCTTTAAATTTGTTTTTTTCTATATTTATATATTTATTTAGAGTTTCAATTAAATAATCCCTATCGTTTGAAATATAAAATATATATTCATTTAATTTTGTAAAATAAATTTTATCTTTTTTTGTAAATAAATTAGTATCTTCAAAATAAAAATCAGAGGAATAAATTTTCTTTCCATTATAATTTTCTTCATCAATTTTTCTGGAACCAATTATATCACTTTGTAAAAAAGTAGAACTCTTTGTTTTTATAAGTAAGGCCTGAGAATCATTGTTCTCGGAAAATAAAAGCTCTTTATTTAATTTTGATATTATATTTCCAGCTCTAAAATTACTTCCATCTGTATATTTTTCTATATATGAAATCAAATTTTCTTGACCAATTTTTTTAATTAAAAAATCAATCCTATTTACACTAAAAACAGCTTTAGAATTATCTGAAACAAGGGATTCGAGTGATATATTTTTTTCTGGAACAAAAAATGTTTTCTTGACTAAAAAATATATACCAAAAACAAAAAAGAGAATCAAAAAAATTATGAGAAGTTTTTTTTTGTTCTCTGTTTTTTGTTCTAATTGCCAATGAAATTCTGGATGAAATTTTTCCATCACAAAAATTCTTAATATTTCTTATGAAAATCTCTTCTTGGTCCTTGTGATCTATCAAATCTTGAGTTATGTCCCATTGGTCTGTGTGGTCTATCAAATTTTCTTTCTTCCCAGCCCTCTGGTTTTTGAAGTAGTGCTTTTATTGAAAGTGAAATTCTTCCTCTTTCCTCATCAACCTCTAAAACTTTTACTTTTACACTGTCACCAATATTTAAAACATCAGAAACTTTTTCTACTCTTTCATATTTAATTTCTGAAACGTGAACCATTCCATCTTTTCCTGGCAAAAATTCTACAATAGCTCCGATTTCTCCACCTTTTTGATCTGGAATAATTCTTGTAACTGTTCCATCATAAATTTCTCCTGGTTGAACCTTCTTTAATAATCCCTGAATGTATTCAATCGCTTTATTAGCATTTTCCTGATTTGGTGAAGTTATAAACACAAGCCCGGCCTGATCAATATCAATTTCAACACCAAAAGTTTCAATAATTTTATTTATAGTTTTTCCGCCCTGACCGATAACTTCTCTAATTTGTTCTGGATCAATTGTAATTGTTATTATCTTTGGTGCATATGGTGATAATTCTTTTCTTGGTTCTGGAATTACTTTTTTCATTTTTTCTAGAATCTCTAATCTTGCTTTTTTTGCTCTTTCTAATGTTTCCCTGCAAACATCCAAACTAATTCCGTTTGATTTTATATCAAGTTGAATTGCTGTAATTCCAACCTCAGTTCCTGCTACTTTAAAATCCATATCACCACTGTGATCTTCAACACCCTGAATATCTGTTAAAATTACATAGTCTTTGTTGTCATCCGAGGTAATAAGCCCCATTGCAATTCCTGCAACTGGTCTTTTGATTGGAACACCTGCGTCCATTAAAGCTAAGGTTGAACCACAAGTTGATGCCTGTGATGAAGAACCATTTGAAGATAATACTTCTGATACAACTCTTATTGTGTATGGAAATTCTTCTTTTGATGGAATAACTGGGATAAGTGCATTTTCTGCAAGAGCCCCATGACCGATTTCTCTTCTTGAAGTTGATTTGCTTGTAGAAACCTGACCAACAGAAAATCCAGGAAAATTATAATGATGCATATATCTTTTTGTTCCCTCAACTTCCATTCCATCAATCATTTGTTCTTCTCCTGGGGCACCCAATGTTACAACTGATAACACCTGAGTATTTCCTCTCTTAAACAATCCTGTTCCGTGAGTTCTTTCAAAAATCCCAACCTCACAAGTTATCTCTCTGATTTCATCCATTTTTCTTCCATCTGGACGTTTGTTTTCTTTTAGAATCATTTCTCTTGCTTTTTCGTCTAATTTTTCATTGAAAAGTGCAATTCCCTTTGAACGTAATTCTTTTGAAACCTCATTATCATCTTTTAATATTTGATTTAATTCCTCAACTAGTTTTTTAATGTTTACTTCTGTTTCAACTTTATCTGCAACAAAGACTTTATGAACGTCAATATTTGCAAAAAACTCATCAACTTTTTTATTTATGAGTTCGTGTGCTTTTTGTTCTTCTTCAGATAATACTGGAATTGAAGAAATTTTTTCTACTCCAATTTGTTTTTGTATATCTGAAATAAAGTCCATTAATTTTTTACCATGTTTTACTGCAAATTCAATTGAGTTATAAATAATTTCATTATCAATTTCCCTACATCTTGCTTCTATCATATCAACTCCATATGGGGTGGTTGTTACAAAAATTTCAAAATCACTTTTGTCTCGCGCGGTTTGAGTTGGATTTAGAACCATTTCTCCATTTATTTGACCCACAAAAAAACCAGCAACTGGTCCATCCCACTCAATTGGTGAAATTGAAAGCGCAATTGATGCTCCTGTTAGAGATACAAATGCCGGATCATTTTCTCCGTCATATTCTAAAATTGTTGAAACAACTTGAACGTCTCTTCTTGCTTTATCACTAAAAAGTGGTCTTATTGATCTATCAATTACTCTTCCTGTTAGAACTGCTTCATCTGTTGGTCTTCCCTCTCTTTTTACCCACTTTGAACCTTTTATTTTTCCAGCCGCATACATTTTTTCATCATAATCAACAACAAGTGGAAAAAAATCTATTCCTTCTCTTAAATCTCCCTGAACTACCGTAACGAGAGCTGAAGTTCCGCCGTATCTTACTAAACAACTTGCTGTTGCTTGCTCGGCGTATTTACCGACTTCCACAGAGAGCTCTCTTCCTGCAAATTCGGTTGTAAATACTTTATGTTTTAACATTTTATTATTATCTTTTAGTTTTTTTAAAAATTCAAACATAGGATTTATTCTTTATCCTCTTTCTCAATTTCTTCAATAACGTCTTCTTCTAAATCCTTTTCTACGTCTTCTTCTATCTTCATTTCATCTTCTAGAAGCATGTCACTTACTTTTGTAATTTTAATTTCTAGTTTTTTGGCTAATTTCTCAAAACTTTCTTGATTTTCTCTTTCAAGATATCTAAGCAATCTTCTTCTTTGGTTTAATTTTTTAATCAAACCCCTACGAGATGAAAAATCTTTTTTGTGAAGCTTTAAATGTTCTGTTAATTCTTTTATCTCGGCTGTTAAAATAGCAATCTGAACTTCTGGTGAGCCAGTGTCGTTTTTATGAGTTTTAAACTTCTTAATTATCTCGTCCTTTTTTTGTTTATCTAACATATTTTTTACCTTTCTTTCGTTTACTAAGTAAATGACGGACAAATCAGTTAACCGAGTAAACGCAGTTTAGCTTTTAGCTATCAGCAATAAGCTTTTAGCCCAAAGTTTTATTATTAAATTTATAAAGATTTATTTTGGTTGTAAACCACGAACGGGCCTAACATTATTATATATAAAAATAAAAAGGCAAATCGAGTGGTACTGCTACGGGGAATCGAACCCCGGTTGCCAGGATGAAAACCTGATGTCCTAACCACTAGACGATAGCAGCAAAACATAAAAAAGTAATGTAAATATAATACATTTCTTCAAAAAAATCAAGTCTCAAGGAAAAAGAAAAGGGGAAATGTGAGTCAATGGTTTTAAACCAATTGCAACAAATCCCCAGCGCCCATTCAAGGCGAAATTTGTTCAACTCTGATCGCGTCATATGATTTTTAAACACTAGACACGCTAAGTCAAACACCACTTTTGTGGTATTGATCAAGATTGGTTCAAACACACTATATACTTATTAATTTGGATAAAAGGATATTAGTTAAACACTGAACCACAATGATCAATTTAAAAACATTACACCCATATAAAATATTTGTCAATAATATAAAAATTTAAATTATGATATAATAAAATTATAAAAATTAACTAATATTAGCTAAAAGCCGGGGCAACGGCTAATAATTAAAATTATGCAAATTTTTCTCAAATGGCTACTTACATCTCTATTTATATTAATACTTCCATATTTAATAAAAGGAGTAACAGTCACAAATTTTATAACAGCAATCTTGACTGCTCTTATTTTGGGAATTTTAAATACGATTATAAAGCCAATTCTTATGTTTCTAACACTCCCAATAAACATATTAACCCTGGGATTATTTACGCTTATCATAAACGGATTTATGGTTTTTATTGCGACAAAAATAATTCCGGGATTTGAAATTGTAAATTTCTGGTATGCAATACTCTTTGCAATAATGTTATCAATATTTAATTGGTTGATAAAATAAAATGAAACTACTTCTTACTTCAGCTGGAAGATACAATAAAAATGTTTTTGATTTCTTTTTGTCAATTTTGCCATATAGCATAGACAAATGTTCTATGCTTTTAATTTACTACAAACCAGATGGCGGAATTAGTGATTATATAAAAGAAGATATAGATTTTTTTCAAAAATTAAAATGCGACCTGACTGTTTTCAATATGTATGAAGAAAATTTTATAGAATTTGATAAAAAATTTGATATAATTTGGATTTGCGGTGGAAATACTTTTCATATTTTAAATAAGATCAAAAAAACTGGTATTTTTGATTTCATAAAAAAATCAGTTTTAGAAAACAATTCAATTTATTTTGGAATAAGTGCTGGAAGTATTATAGCTGGACCAGAAATAAAAATTGCCGGCGAGGCGGTTGGAGACTATGATGAAAATACAATAAATTTAAAAAATTTAGATGGTTTTAATTTCACAAATATTTGTGTTTTTCCTCACTTTGAAAAATACATGAAACACGATATAGATATTTTTAAAAAAAAGGTTGATTATCCTGTTTTAGAAATTACCGATAATGAGGCAATATTTATAGAGGATAATAAATTTATAATTATTAAATAATATGAATTTATTAAAAATAAAAAATTTAATTGAAAAAAATCCACTCGCATTTGCAACAATTTTAAATAATAAGCCAAACGTAATTGGAGTGGCTTGTGTTAAAGTATTAGACAAAAATAAAATTCTTATCACAGATAATTATATGAAAACCACGATAAAAAATATTTCAAAAAATAATAACGTAGCTCTTATTGTCTGGGATAAAAATTTAAATGGTTATAAACTAATAGGGCGTGCAAAATATTATAATTCTGGAAAATATTTAGAATTTATTAAAAAAATGAAAGAAAATCACGGGCTTCCTGCAAAAGGAGCAATTATAGTAAAAATTTCAAAAATTATAAAATCTCAATAATATGGAAAAAACGAATTTTGAAAATCTAAATGAAGAACAAAACATAAAAATTGAAGAGCTAGATAATGGAGATATTTTATTTGTAAATGGCTTAGACCAGGATAATTTATTAAATTTAGCTATATCAATATGCAAACAACTAGATAAAAGCTATCCCGCGACAGAGTTAGATAAGCAAAATTTATTAGCTGATAGTCAAATGAGACCTAGTGGTTGTTATTCTGTGGCATATGACAAAAACAAAGAAGGATTAATAATAGATAATAGAAATGCGCGAGGAGATAAATATATTAATCAAAAAATGAAAGAAGCCGTAGACTCTGCAATCAAAAAATATTATAATCCTGAATACAAAAACAGAGAAGAAATTTTTATAAATATAGAAAGGGAATTAAAAATAAGAGTCACAGAAACTTCTGATGAATTTCGTATTAATGGATCGCCAGAAATTTTGAATAGTTTAATAAAATCAATCCATGAAAAATTAAACGATGTAGATCCAGAGAAAAATAAAGAAAGTATTACATTTTCTGAGAAAATAACAAAAATAAACAATGAATTTTATATTAGTTCTTACATAGAATCAGGTGGGGAATTTTATGCGGGTATTTTAAACAAGGGTGATAAAATGAAATTAAAAGAGGCTATTTATTCTACCATTGAAGACTATTATGATAAAAATTATCAAAAATAAATGGAAAATAAAACAATAAAAGTTGGTATTTCACTACTAAATCCATTTGTAATGAAAACAAATTATGGTTATACTGGCTTTGAAATTGATTTGTGGGAAGAAATAGCAAGCAGACTAAATCTAAAATATCAATATATTAAAGTCCCTTTCAAAAATTTAATACGAGGAATAAAACAAGGCAAATATGACATCGCATTTTCCGGAATTACAAAAACCATAAAAAGAAATGATGATTTTAATTTTTGCACAAGTTATTTAGGCTCAGGACTTCTCATACTTACAAGAAAAAACAATAAATTAAGCAAAGGAGAAATAATAAAAAATAATCTTTTAAAAGAATTTATAAAAATAATTTTATTTATCGTTTCTGTGATTTTTGCAATATCAAATTTTATATGGTTTTCTCATAAAAATTACAACATAATTGCTCGCGACTATAAGTCTGGAATAATTCAATCATTTCAATATTTGTATTATTCAATAATTCATATGTCTTTTTATGATATTACACCGTATCAAAAAAAAGATATTTTATTTTTGATTCTAATACTTATTGTAGCGCTTATAATCGCTATTATTCATATTATTAGAATAATAATTTTATTTTCTAAAAAAGAAAAAATTTTTGAACCACAGTTTATCGAAGATTTAAGAGGAAAAAAAGTTGCCACAGAACACAGCTCAACAAGTGAAGAAATTTTAAAAGACGAAAATATAAAAACACTTTCATATAAAAACATAGAAATGGCTTTTAAAAAATTAAAAAGTGCTTATGTTGATGCTGTTTTATATGATTCACTACCAATTCTTCATTTTATAAAAGACAAATCTGAATTTAAAATTTCAAATAAAATAGATAATGATCAAGAATATACAATAGCCGTAAATTCAGAAAGTTATTTAAGGGGAGAAATAGACTCTCAGATTTTAAAAATGAAAGAAGACGGATTTTTTAATTTTTTATATAACAAATGGTTTAAAATTTAATATGCTTATAGGAATAATATCAGACACCCACGATAATTTACTTCGCATCGATAAAATGTTTTCTTTTATCAAAGAAAAAAAAATTAATACGATAATCCATTGTGGAGATGTAACCAACATGGAAACTTTAAAATATTTATCAAAAAATTTTAAGGGAAAAATTTATTTATCACTCGGGAATGTGGATGAAATGTATGGTTTATTTAAAAAAGATATTGACTTCAAAAATATAATTGTTTATGAAAAATCTGGGGAACTAAAAATTGATAATTTAAATATCGCCTTCTGTCATTTTCCTTGGTTAGCAAAAACACTGGCAAAAAACAATCCTTTTGATTTTGTATTTTATGGACACACACATGAACCATGGGAAGAAACAATAAATAAAACAAAATTAATAAATCCCGGAACATTGGCCGGGATGTTCAACAAAAGCACATTTGCAATTCTCAACACAGAAAATAAAAATATTGAACTTAAAATACTATAATTACAAATCAACAATCAATTGAATGGGCCATTAACTAATTTATTATTCTATTGTTGATGTTGTTGAGCTACCAGTTGATCCTCCACCACCACTAGTAGTGCTAGATGCAGTTGCACCAACCAAACAAACTGCCTGCCATGGGACATAATGAGAAGAAAATCTTTCTTCATGTTTTGTTCCATCAGAATAAGTAATATTATAATCAAAATATGCGTCTGCTCCATTGTGTGCTGATTCAATACAATTTTTTTCACCGGGTTTTAATTCTGTGCTTTGAATCATTTTAGTTGGTCCTGGTTTTACAATATTATATATAACCGGCTTTCCTACACTTACAACTCTACCATCTTTTGTTCCCCAAAAATCAAAATAAAGTTTTGTTCCCTCTATTCTTGCCTGAATTAAAATATAATTTGAGGTATCATTTATGAATCTTAAATCTGGCATTGGATCATAAATAGTTGCATCAGTTCCAGCGGGTTCATAATAAACAACCCTATATGAATGCGGGCGTCTTTGTGTAATGTTTAATCCAGATTCTACGGCTGCTCTAAACATTGTTGTTCCAATCTGACACAATCCTCCACCATACTCAGGTATTGTTCTATTTCCTTTTATAACTAGTTCTGGTAAATATCCACCCTCAGCATCAATTGGTAACAAATTTTTTATTGTATAAAATTCTTCTCCTGGTTTTATTAAAAGTCCGTTTAATTTTGCAGCACCAGTTTTTATATTATGAATTCTGTTCTTTGGACTTCCTTTAAAATCTGAAAACCCTGTTCCTATAATTTCTTTTATTCCGAGATCATTTATGTCTTTTGTCGAAACCTCTGATTTACTAATATTAACAATTATTTCACTTTCTTTTATTAAATCATTTAGATTGTTTTCTACAAGCTCTAAAGTTTTTTCTAAATCAATTTGTCTGCCATCTTGACTGCTCTTAAATTCACTTACTTTCCCGCCCTTCATCAAAAATTTTGCATCTTGAACTTCTACATTTACATCTTTGATAATTTTTTCTTCTAAATATTTTTTATAGCCCTCAAAATCAAGTCCAATTTTAATTTTATTGTCTACTTGTTTTACAATCAACCAATTTTTATAAATATCTGACTTAATATTCCAAAATTTATCTTCAAATTGTAATTTTATTTCTCCCAAATCTATTATTTGTTTTATTAAATCTTTTTTTTCGCTCGCTTCGTCAATAGACACTGGGCATTTTCTAATTTCTAATTCTAAATTTATATCAGTGCTATTTAAATTATTAATCTGCTTTTCTGTAATGTGCATTAATTTATTATAATCAAAAATTTGTCCATCTTGAGGATTGGAGATTGTAATATCGTCGCCATTAAAAATTACCTTTGGGTATATAAACTCAGTCTCAAATTGTTTAAAATTATTTTCTAAAATTTCTCTCCATTTTTCTTTATTAAAATCATAATCTAGTTTTAATTTTTTGGGGTAAATTAAAATTAAAATTTGATTTATGGCGTTATTAAAAAAATTCGACTCTCTTCCAAAATTATAAGCCCTCTTTGCTGTTTTATCTGTTTCAAAATAAATCAACCTATATCCCGTATCTTCTGACTCTTCTACTATTGGCTTTATATTGTATATAAAGTCGTTATATTTATAATTTATTCCGAGTTCATCAAATTTCTTTGATTTATTATCTAAATAATTATATAAATCTGAATAAGTCATCCCACCAACGTGTTTACCGGAAACATAGACACCTAAATAAACTTTTTGTGCAAAAATAGCGCTATAAATTAAAAAGAAAATACAAACACAAAAAATTATTATAAAAATAATAATTATAATTTTTAAAAATGTCTTTTTTTGTATTGCTGTTTCTTCCATTTTTTATAAAAAAATTAAATGCCTCCATGAGAAAGCATTTAATCAATTAGTGTTTATAGAAAAAAGAATCATTTTCTTTCAACATTTATTCTAACTGATTTTTCCTTCAGGCTCTTTGGTAAAACAACTGTTAAAACACCGTCTTTTAAAGCTGCTTTTACTTTAGACGCCTGAACTTCGCATGGAAGTATAATTGACCTTGAAAAACTCCCCCAATAACATTCTTTGTAAAAATAGTCACCCTCATCAATAAGAGACGACTCTTTTCTTTTACCACGAATAGTAATCATATCATTATTAATATCTATATCTATGTCTTCTGGGCGAACACCCGCAACAGTTGATCTTATTACAACATTATTCCCCTCTTGATAAACATCAACTAATAACTCCCCCTCTTCTTCCTCTTCTTCTATCCAATTTCTTGGCAGAGAATTTTTATTTAATTCCTCGGATTTAATTTTTTTCAATTCCTTTTGTTTTGTTTCGGATTTTTTAAATAATCCCAATTTTGAATCTCCCATATTTTTATATTTGTTTTAATTATAGATAAATTATACAATAGAATTTATAAATATTAAATAGAAAAAGCCGTTTTAAAAACGGCTTCTATTTTTTTCATAAAAATCTGTTATTTTTTCAACTTTTTTATATTTTGCAAAAGCAATGTTTAAAAGAAGTTCTTCTTCGCCCTTATATGCAAAAATATAAATCTTGCCACTTCTAAATCTAGAGGTTCTTCCCATGCGCTGTATCATTCTTCTTATATCAGTAATTGGCTCATAAAAAACAACAACATCTAAAGAAGAAAAATTCAGGCCCTGCTCTCCAATTGATGTGGAAACCAAAATATCTACATCTCTATTTCTATACTTTGTTAAAATCTCTCCCTGATTTTTTTGTGACATTCCTGAATCTTTTATTTTATTAGACTGACCAATAAATCTCTCTATTTTCTTTTCCGGAAAACTTGCCCTAAGATATTCCACAACCTTATTAACGGTATCTCTATAGGAAACAAATACCATGATTTGCTTAACTAGGTTATCTTTTACAACAGAGTGCAATTCTTCTAACTTGTCGTCTTCGAAAACCAGGTTCCAATTATATTTTAATTTTTCTGGATAGTATTTTAGCGACGGAACTTCGTGTGTCCATAAATTTTCTTCACAAAAAGCTCTTCTACATTTCATAATTGCATCATTTGAATTAAACGACTTTTGAGATGGTTTTTGATCTAATTTTTCATAAAACTTTCTCTCTAAAAAAGCTCTTAACTCATGAATTCCTTTATCTATCATAACCAAACAAGTATTAAAAAGATTTATAAGTCCCCATTCTTTCATTGAAAGACACCAATTTACACTATCTTGATTCTTTTCTTTTATAGACTGAAGCTCTTTATTTAGATTATTAAAGGCTTTTATGTTAATACCAGATATAAATCCACAATTATCTTTATATAAAGAATTCTCTAAAAGATATGATAAATTGACATTTTCAGATTTTATGCAACTTAATTTTTTACCTAAAGAACCTATAAGGAACAAAAACTCATCTTTAATAATCTTTCTTAAATATTCTCTAAAATTATATTGTTTTCTTCCTATTATAATCCTTAAAATGCTTCTTTCGTAAATATATGGGGCTACGTCTGGACTTTTTTCTGTTTTACTTATTACTCCAGCATCTCCAATGCCAAAAAATTTTTTTAATTCTTCTAGTTTACTATAATCCGAATCTAGGGAAGCGGTAAATCCCAAAAGACGAATATTTTGACCAGAATTTCTATAAAAAGTAATCAATTTTGTATAATCATATTCTCCTGTCATATTATGTACTTCGTCAAATATTACAAGTTGAAGGCTTTCTGGACTCGCTAGATCACCACCATTTTTCATTTCACTCATTATGGTTTGAGGAGTTGCTATGATTATTTTGTTATTTTGCCAAATATCCATACGTTTCTTTTTAGAAACATTCCCTGTCAATACTTCTACGCTATGATTAGGCAAAACTTCTCTGCTCTTATCTCTATGTTGAATACACAAAGGTTTTGTGGGCGATAATATTAAAATTTTCTTCCCGACACTTTTGTATTTCAAAAAATGGAGAGAAATTAAAAGCTCTATATAAGTTTTACCCAAACCAGTATTTAAACAAACAATTGAATTTGACTTTATGCATAAATCAGCTATATCTAAAGCATAGAGTCTTGCCTCTATTGATCTGCTTTTGATATCTTTGTCAAACAAATAAATCACATCTTTCCATTCTTCTCTTACCAATTCCGGGCTAAAACCAAGATAACCAATTAATGTAATTAATTTTTTTTGAAAATCTTCTTCTGGGGTTGCGTCAATGTGTTTATTGTCAACCGCCTCAAATATGTAATCATCAAAAATATCTAGTTGATCAAATGAACCGGACTTTTTTTTGCGTGTCATTATTTCCTCCAAATATATATTTGTTAATTTGAATAAAACTTAACTCTATTAAATTTTTATGTCAAGAAGATGATATGCCTGGATAAAAGGCTATTAAAATAAAAGGTTTTTTTGTTTATAATACCTTTTTTTCCAAGATTATTTTTTAATCTCAAATATTTTCTAAACTCGCAAAGTGAATGTTCCATATTTCTTATTGATAAATATGGATAACTTGAAAAACATTTTTTATATGCAATTTGTTTCCAAGATCTATTATCTTTTTTTATTTTATCTAAATATTGATTTTGTATTGTATATAAATAATAAATTTTTTCTAGTTGTTCTTTATTTTTTAATTTTTTATTATAAATTAATTCGAGTCCCCATTTTGCACCAGGACCTATATTTACAAAATCATTATCAGTCCAACATTGCTTAAAAAAATTAAAATACGTTAAATCAATCCATATTTCATAGGCCAAAAAATTTCCGATACTCGGAATTTGTTTTATTACTTCTAATGATTTTTCTGGTATTTCTGGGGAATCTATTTTTTGTATAATTTTTTCTAAATTTTTATTTTCAAAAAATTTTTTCAAATTATTTAAAATAAAAATGTGTTTTGCTTCATTTGTTTGATTTCCAGAGATTAAATATGCGTCGCCAAATATTGTCTTACCGGATTTTTTTAAATTATTAAAATTATTTATCAATAATTGAATTGTTTTATTGTCAAACTTTTTTATTACATCAATTTTCAAATCTTCGTAAAGATTATACTTATTAAAGAATCTATAAAAAACAACATTTTGAAAAATAATTTTTCTATTCCTTGTTTTTTTTAATTTTTCTATTATATAAAAAGTTCCCTTGTCTAATTCCCTATAAACATTACAAAATTTATACTTTTGAAGTGTTTTATCTTTGGTCCAAATACTTGCTTTTACACAAAAACGTTTATACCAAACCAATTGTCTTTCAAAAATAAACTGAAAAAACTCTTTTTCTAGATTTTTATTCATATATTTTACATATATTAAAATTTTACAATTGAAATAATAAAAAATCAAAAAATCACAGTTTGATGCTGTGACTTTTTATTTTTTATAAAAATTATTCAATCTCTAAAAATCTTCTTTTTCCAACTTGTATCAAATACTTTTCACCCTGCTTAAAAGTAAAATTCATATCAGTAATTTTTTTATCGTTGATTTTTACAGCACCCGAATTTATCATTGTTCTTGCTTCTGTTTTTGATGAAACTAATTTAAATTCTACCAACATGTCAACGATATTTTTATCTTCGTTTATAGAAACTTTTTCTATGTCAGATGGTTTTTCTTTATTTTTGAAAACATTGTCAAATTCTTCTTGTGCTAATTTTGCTTTATTTTCTCCATGATAAATTTTAACAATTTCATAAGCTAATTTTGATTTTAAATTTCTTGGATTTTCACCACCTCGCATTTTATTTTCTAATTCTTTAATTTCACTCATTTCTAAATCTGTACACAATCTAAAATATTTTATAATCAAATCATCTGTAATTGACATTACTTTTCCAAACATATCATTTGGTGCGTCAGTTACTCCTACATAATTATCATATGATTTTGACATTTTTCTTCCATCTGTTCCTTCTAATAACTCGAATGTTATTACAATTTTTTCTTTGTTTTTTAATTTCTGCATAAGAGTTCTTCCACAAAGCATATTGAATAACTGATCATTTCCACCAACTTCCACATCAACATCCATTACAACACTATCATATGCCTGAACTAGTGGATAAAAAAATTCATGCAGAGAAATTGACTTGCCCTCTTTTAATCTTTTTTGATACATGTCGCGCTCTAAAAATTGTTGAACCGTAAAATTGGAAGATAATTCTATTAGATCCTGAAATTTTAATTTCTTGTTCCACCTGGAATTATATTTTACTTCTGGTTTATTAGAATGTTTAAAATCTAAAACTCTTGAAATTTGCTCTTTATATGTCTTTGCATTTTTCTTTACTTCCGTCACTGAAAGCTGTTTTCTTGCTTCGTCTTTTCCGGTCGGATCCCCTATTTGACCAGTAAAATCACCAATTAAAAAAATTATTTTGTGCCCCAATTCTTGAAATTTTTTTAATTTTCTAAGAGCAACTGCGTGACCTAAGTGAATATCTGGTCTACTTGGATCAGCACCAATATAAATTTTCATTTTCTCTCCGTTTTTTAATTTTTTCTCTAATAATTCTCTTCCTATTATATCTTGAACTCCACGAGTTAAAAGTTCGTTTAATTGTTTGTCGTCTATTTTTTGCATATAATCTTAATAATTTTAATTAATATATAAATATTAATACGAAATTACATATAAAACAATAGTTTATAAAAAACTAAAATCTTGCTATAATAAGGGTTAAGTGTTAATCTTATTAAATTCAAAATTATAAAAATTGTATATGATAAGAAACAACAGTAATCAATGGAAAAATAGACCACTAAACAAGAGTAAAACATCTAAACTAAACGTAAAATTAAGAAACACCATTTACTATAACAAAAAGTGGCTCAAAAAACAGAAACCAAAGAATACAAAGCTCTTTTGGTCAAGATTTGTAGTTGCTTTAATTATTTTATTTTTAATTAGTACTATTTTTATGTTTGGAGCTTTTGCCTGGTACTCTAGGGATTTACCAGATCCAAATAAAATTATAGATAGATCGGTTATTCAAAGTACAAAAATTTATGACAAAACTGGTGAACATTTATTATATGATTTACACGGAACACAGCAGAGAACATTAATAGAAATAAACACCTTGCCTGATTATGTTATAAATGCAACCATCTCCATAGAAGACAAAAATTTCTACAAACACAAGGGAATTTCAATTCTTTCAATTATTCGTGCACAAATTGTTCCGAGATTACAAGGCAAGCGTGCTCAGGGTGGATCTACTCTCACTCAACAATTTGTAAAAAATGCAATTTTAACTAATGAAAGAAGCCTTGGTAGAAAAATAAAAGAGTGGATTTTGTCTTACAAAATAGAACAAAAATATAGTAAACAAGAAATTTTAAAAATGTATTTTAATGAAATTCCCTATGGTTCTGTTGCCTATGGAATTGAATCTGCGTCAAATATTTATTTTGATAAATCAGCAAAAGATTTAACTATTGCTGAATCTGCAATACTCGCAGCCCTTCCTCAAGCTCCATCATATTACTCTCCTTATGGCCCTCACAGAGACATACTTTTTGATAGGCAAAAATATATTTTGAAATTAATGAAGGATCAAGGATATATAAATGAAGATCAATACAACAATGCATTAAATGAAAAAGTTACATTTAAACAAAAAAAAGATAATATACAAGCCCCTCATTTTGTTTTTTATGTAAAAGATTTGCTCAGCCAAATGCTTGGAGAACGTGTTGTAGAGGAAGAAGGACTAAAAGTTATAACAACAATTGACTATGATTTACAAAAAAAAGCACAAGAGATTATAGAAGAAAAAACAGCTGATTATCCAAAAAAATATGGAGCAAATAATGCAGCATTAATAAGTATTGATATAAAAAACGGGGATATATTGACAATGGTTGGCTCTCGTGATTTTTTTAATGATGAAATAGACGGTCAAGTAAATGTAGTAACATCATCTCGTCAACCAGGAAGTTCCATAAAACCAATTATTTACTCTCAGGCATTTGAAAAGGGTTATCAACCAGAAACAATTGTCTTCGATGTACCCACCATTTTCAAAACAGATTTGACTGATTACGAACCAAAAAACTACGATTTACAAACACATGGACCGGTGTCATTAAGAAAAGCTCTCGCCGGATCATTAAATATTCCAGCTGTAAAAGTTCTATATCTAGTTGGAATTTCTGACGCATTAAACGCTTTAAAAAATTTCGGTTATTCAACAATAAGACAAGAAAAAGATTATGGATTATCACTTACTCTAGGCGGACTTGAGGTAAAAATGATAGAACATTTAAATGCTTTTGCTGTTTTTGCAAGAGATGGAGTTAAAAAACAAAATCGTGCAATTTTAAAAATAGAAGACGCAAAAGGAAAAACAATATACGAAGCAAAAAATACTAGCGGTGAAAGAGTATTAAGTGAAGAAAGCGCAAGAAAAGTCAACAATATTTTATCAGATAACTCGGCGAGGAGTTTTATTTTTGGAGAAAAAAATTATTTAACAATGGGCGGGACTCCGATTGCTGCAAAAACAGGAACAACAAATGACTTTAATGATGCATGGACTGTTGGATACACTACAAATGTTGCAACGGCTGTTTGGGTTGGAAACAATAATAATAAAAAAATGTCTGCTGGTGCGGATGGCTCTGTTGTAGCTGCACCAATCTGGAATGCTTTTATGCAACAAGCTATTTCAAAATATGGAGCAAATTCATTTAATGATTATCAAAGAATTGAAATAAATAAACCAATGATTGGTGGCTCTATTGCGGAACAAAAAACTCTAAAAATAAATAAATTATCTGGGCTTTTGGCTACTGAAAATACGCCATCTGATTTGGTGGAGGAAAAAACATTTAAAAAAGTTCATTCAATATTGCATTATATAATAAAATCAGACCCACTTGGTTCATATCCAGACGACCCGAATCAAGATCCAAATTACGAAGTATGGGAAAATGCTGTACAAAAATGGGCTACTGAAAATGGTTTTGATCAATCAGATCCCCCAACTCAATATGATGAAACAAACTACACAAATAATGAAAAAGAAGAAGATAATATTAATAATATTGACCAATAAAAATAATAGGTATATACTCTCTATAACCATTTAAAAATAAGTTAATTTATTATTACAATAACTCTCCAAAAAGATTTCTTTATAACAAAAAAATAAAAATAAAAATTTTTTGATGAACGAAGTTTTTTAAACATAAGGGAGGAAATCATGCCAAACAAAAAAATGGTTGATGCACGCTGTCCACACTGCAAACAAAGCCTCATGGATAAAACTCAAATATCCAGAGAAGAGACCATTCACCTTTTAGCTGGACAATATAGGGGTGAACAATTTCACCTTTATCTAAGTTCAATATGGGGAAATTTCAAAACCAAAACAATCCCAGAGCAAAAAATCCAAAAAGGGATAAAATTAAAATTATCCTGTCCGCATTGCAAAAAAGAACTTCCAAAATTTCATGATAATTGTGTATGTGGAGGAACAATTTATCAAATTTTAAATCGACACGGATTATCTGGAAATGTGTTTTTTTGTAGTACTGTGGGCTGTTCTTGGCACAAAATGCAAAATGAACAAATTCCAAATGGAAAAACTCCCACTGGAGCATAATAAATAAATTTCAAACAATAAAGGCGCCGAAATTATTTCGACGCTTTTTAAATATTGAATTTTCTACTAAAACTAGTAATATTAATAAATAAAGCAAAAATATATGGTTATTAAAAAAATAGATATAAAAAATCCTGACCCAGAAATTATATCTGGTGCTGTTGAAATGCTAAAAGATGGAAAAATTATAGTATATCCAACGGATACTATTTATGGTATTGGCTGTGATATTTTAAATAAAAAATCTATTGAATTAATTCAAAAAATTAAGGATAGAAAAAAACCAAAACCACTTAGCATAATCTGTTCTGATTTAAAAGATATTAGTCGCTGGGCAATTATTTCGAATTCTCAATACAAAATTCTAAAAAAATATTTACCAGGTCCATTTACATTTATTTTAAAAGCATCAAGTGATGCTCCAAAAATTCTTCAAGACCCAAAAAGGAAAACAATTGGTATAAGAATTCCCAAAAATAAAATATGCGAAGAACTTACAAAAAAACTTGGAAATCCAATTATTACAACAAGTGTAAATTTAGCTGGGGAAAAAAATTATATAAGTCCTGATGACATAAAACGCGACTGGTATGGACGCGTTGATTTAATTTTAGACGCCGGTGAATTAAACAATGATCCATCTACAATAGTAAGTTTAATAGATGACAATATTGAAATCCTGAGACAAGGAAAGGGTATTTTTGATTTTTAATTATGTTATATAATATAAAAGTTCAGCCAAATGCTAAAAAAAATAAAATCTTCGAAGAAAAAGATAATTTTTTAAAAATAAAAATATGTGCAATTCCAGAGAATGGAAAAGCCAATGATGAGCTTATAAAATTTCTATCAAAACATTTTAAAACTACAAAAACAAATATTAAAATAATAAAGGGGAAAACTTCAAAAAATAAGACCGTAGAAATTATCTAAGATTATTATAAATGTAGTGAAAAATTATCGAGGCTGACATTGCAACATTAATTGACTCAATGTTATTTGTCATGTTTATTCTTATAAATCCATCTGATAATTCATAAATATCATCATCAATTCCATTTGCTTCATTTCCAAAAACAATACAAAATTTTTTCTGTTTTTTTAATATTTCAATTCCGTTTGAATCCTCTAGTCTCGTAGAATATATCTTCATTTTACTTTTTATTTTCTGAAATAATTGTCTATTACTATCCCTTGAAATATTTAATTTAAAAATAGCATCTTTTGCAGAATTTATTGTTTTGGGATTGTAGACATCAACACAGTTTTCATCAAGTACAATATTGTTTATATCAAATGCGAGAGCTGACCTCAAAATTGTGCCCAAATTTCCAGGATCATTTATTTTATTTAAATAAATTACAATATCAGTAAAATCAATTTGATTGTCTTTTATATTATACAAAGCGCAAATTCCGGATGGACTATCAAGTGATGAAAAGGTTTCATTAACGGCTTGATTTATTAAAAAATACTCCTGAATTCCTAAATCATTAATTAATTCTTGAAATTTTTCTTTGTTTTTTTCTATAAATTCTTCTGTAACAAAAAGTTCATCAAGTCCGATTTCTAAATTTCTTGAATCATAAATTGTTTTAAAATTTTCAACTATAAATTGAAAATTTTCTTCTCTATATTTTTTTTGATTTAAACTTTTAAGATATTTTATTCTCTCATTAGTTGTACTTTTTATTACAAATGCTGTTGCCATATATTCTATTTAATAATATAGATTTATATTAACAAATATTTAAAACTATTGCTAATATATAAGTTTGTGTTAAGATAAATTTATAATAGCATGAAAGAATATATAGTAGAAAAAAATGAAAAATTTGACGAAATAATAGAGCAAATTATTAAAAATAATTTTCCCGAAACTTTTATTGAACTTCTGGATCAATCAAAAATAGTATTAGCTAGTAACGCAATAAGACAATATTATGAAAATAAAAAAATCGACAAAGTCGATTTTTTTTGTATTGATTGGGATGTGTTAGAAATATGCATAAATATTTTAACACCCCTTGGGTTTAATATAATCGAACATGAGCACAGTTTTTGTATATTTCAAAAAGACAAATTAATAATAAATCTTGTGTTTATAAGATCCTCGAAAAGCATAGAAGACATATTGGAACATTTTGGATTTACAATAGATAAAATCATATATTTATATGCTGAAAAAGAAATTGTAATGCATAAACATTTTTTAAATGATCTAAAAAATAAAAAATTAATTTATTGCGGATCAAAAAATCCAACCGAAGATTGGAAAAGATATGAAGAATTTGAAAATGATGGATATTTTATAGACAAAAAACAATTAAAATTACTTAATAAAAATTTAAACAGAACTGTGGATTTTATATAACAATGATTTAAAATTTGCAAAATAGAAAAACTCGAGAATAGTCTCGAGTTTTTCATATAATTGGCGATGACCTACTTTCTCACTGACGTAATATCATCGGCGCTGGTGAGCTTAACTGCCAGGTTCGGAATGGAACTGGGTGTTTCCCCACCGCTAAAATCACCAAATCAGAGCTATGAAAATTTCATAGCATAAATCTAATGATTTTATGTTACAAAGTATTTCTTAAAAAGAAATGCTTTATGTTTCAGCGATTGCTTTGATAATTAGTATTCTTCGGCTCAAATCATTACTGATCTTACACCTAGAACCTATCAACCTAATCTTCTATTAGGTATCTAATAAGGAATCCTAATCTCGTAGACAGCTTCACGCTTATATGCTTTCAGCGTTTATCCAAACCGAACTTAGCTACCCAGCAATGCTTTTGGCAAAACAACTGGTACACCAGAGGTTCGTCCTTTCCGGTCCTCTCGTACTAGGAAAGGGACTACTCAAGATTCCAAACGCCCATAGTGGATAGGAGACCGAACTGTCTCACGACGTTCTGAACCCAGCTCACGTGCCACTTTAATTGGCGAACAGCCAAACCCTTGGGAGCTTCTTCACCCCCAGGATGTGACGAGCCGACATCGAGGTGCCAAACCAGGTCGTCGATGTGGACTCTTGGACCTGATCAGCCTGTTATCCCCAGAGTAACTTTTATCCGTTGAGCTTCCGCCGTCCTATATCGAAACGGTCGGATCACTAACTTCTGCTTTCGCAACTGCGCGGATTGTACTCCTTGCAGTAAAGCTGGCTTTTGCGTTTGCACGACCGCATCCCGTTTCCATCGGGAGCTAGCCAACCTTTGTAAACGCCTCCGTTACATTTTGGGAGGCAACCGCCCCAGTTAAACTACCCGCCTAATACTGTCTTTCCACCAGATTCATGGTAAGAAATTAGATTTAAAAGCATGTTAGGGTGGTATTTCACCGTTGACTCCATCTCGCCCAAAAGCGAAACTTCATAGTCTCCCACCTATCCTAAGCAAACATGCCCCTAAACCAATATCAAGTTATAGTAAAGCTTCATGGGGTCTTTTCGTCCAGCTATGGGTAACCGGCATCTTTACCGGTCTTGCAATTTCACCGAGTTCTTCGTCGAGACAGTCCTCAAGTCGTTATGCCATTCGTGCAGGTCGGAACTTACCCGACAAGGAATTTCGCTACCTTAGGACGATTATAGTTATCGCCGGCGTTCATCAGCGCTTCGGATCAAGGCTTGCACCTCTCCCCTTAACGTTCTGACACTGGCCAGGCATCAGCCCCTATACATTAGCTTGCGCTTTCGCAGGGACCTGTGTTTTTGGTAAACAGTCGCTTGAGTACTTTCGCTGCGGCCTCTATTGCTAGAGGCAGACCTTATCCCGAAGTTACGGTCGCTTTTTTGCCGAGTTCCTTAACGAAGATTCTCTCGTACACCTTAGGCTTCTCGCCTCATCCACCTGTGTCGGTTTGCGGTACGTGTACTTTAAATATTAGCTCTTAGAAATTTTTCTTGGTGGCCTATCATCAGTAGTTGACCTTGACCGAAGTCGCAATCTTCTCACTTTAAAGTGGCTTATGTTTTCCGGATTTGCCTAGAAAACACCACCTTTAAGCAAACACTTATAGCCAGAAAGTGCTACTAACTCAAAACCACGTCCTTCCATCGATTATTTAAAGTAGGGCAGGAATATTAACCTGCTCTTCCATCGCCTACGCATTTCTGCCTCAGCTTAGGATCGCCTAACCCTGAGATGACAATCATTGCTCAGGAAACCTTGGATTTTCGGTGGACAGGATTCTCACCTGTCTTTTTGTTACTCATGCCAACATTCTCCCTTCCATACTCTCCATAGCCCCTCTCGGATACTACTTCAGCAAATATGGAATGCTCCCCTACCACCCCAGATTAAAAATCTGAGATTCCTACTTTCGGTACTTAGTTTAGCCCCGTTAAATTTTCGGCGCATTATCACTTAACTAGTGAGCTGTTACGCTTTCTTTAAAGGATGGCTGCTTCTAAGCCAACCTCCTAGCTGTCTAAGTAATAACACCGCCTTCTACACTTAACTAAGATTTAGGGACCTTAAATGAGGATCTGGGCTGTTTCCCTTTTGACTTGTGAAGCTTAGCCCCCACAGTCTAACTCCCGTTGTATAGAATACCTAGTATTCGGAGTTTGGTTGGAATAGATAAGATTTCTCCCTCTATCCCATTCAGTGCTCTACCCCTAGGTTCCACAACAAGGCTAGCCCTAAAGCTATTTCGGGGAGAACCAGCTATGTCCTGGTTCGATTGGAATTTCACCTCTAACCACAGCTCATCCAGAAGTGTTGCACAACTAATTGGTTCGGGCTTCCAGTACGTGTTACCGTACCTTCACCCTGGCCATGGTTAGCTCACCAGGTTTCGGGTCTTATTCATGCTGCCATTTAATCAAATAGCATAAGTTAAGCATAACTCATACTATTTAATTAAGTACGCCGGTTAAGACTTGCTTTCGCTATACCTCCTCTCTTAGTCGAGATTAGATAAGCAACATAAATAAACTCGTTGGCTCATTCTTCAATAGGCACGCCGTCACCCACAGTAAACTGCGAGCTCCGACTCATTGTAAGTATGCGGTTTCAGATACTATTTCATCTCCCTTCCGGGATGCTTTTCACCTTTCCCTCACGGTACTAGTTCACTATCGATCATCAAAAGTATTTAGCCTTAGCACATAGTCATGCTTGCTTCAGCCAGGATTTCACGAGTCCTAGCTTACTCAAGTAAAATACCATAGAGCAATAACCCCTTTCGCGTACAGGACTGTCACCTTCTTTGGTCTGCCTTTCCAGACAGTTCTACTAGGGAAGTCATTATAAGTATACTCTATCTCGGATCTGTAAGCTCCGAACGTAATCTACTAATCTACACCACTTGAGCAACGACTTACAATCTTTAAAATAATCAAATTCGAAAGATAAATCTTCCAAACATTGAAAATTAACACTCAAATGGTTTAGGCTTGTCCCCTTTCGTTCGCCACTACTAAGGGAATCGAAACATTTACGCTAAAAATTGCAAAAATTTACAATTCTTAGTGTAAACGCTGTATCTTCTCTCTTTTCCTTCAGGTACTTAGATGTTTCAGTTCCCTGAGTTGTCTTCATTAACCTATGTATTCAGTTAATGATACTGGTAGTTGAATTTTACCAGTGGGTTTCCCCATTCGGAAATCCCCGGGTCAAAGGTTGCTTATCACCTAACCGAGGCTTATCGCAGATTGCTACGTCCTTCATCGTCTTTTGATGTCAAGGCATCCACCACATACACTTTGAAATTGCAATCACTGAAACATAAAATATTCCTTTATGAATCAGCAATACCTTGTAACATTTATAAAATCTTTAATCAATTTTCAAAGAGCTCTTTGTTTGCTCATATAAATATAAGCAATAATTAGTAGTAAGTAGTGCGAGGGGCACAAGATATTCTAATTCCAGATTTCTCTAGTAAGAAAATAAATTTCAACCAGAAAAATCTTTATTTGAGAAATCCGATATTACTACTAGTTACTGATTATATTGTTAATGTTCACTTTAGTTAAAAAAACCGCTCTATTGAGCGGCGACTATATAAAAGTTATAGAGTATTAAAATCCGCTCGTATTAATATTTAGTGAGTTTAATTTTTTAACTATTTGTAACAAATTTTTAACTTAATGATTAATCATTTTTATCCCTGTGGATAACTTATATAATTATATACTATTTAAAAATTTTGTAAAGGGCTTAAATGCGCACTCAAAATATGCGTATTTTAACATAATAAAAGATAGTATATTTATTAAAATATGCCAAAATTGGCATATTTTAAAATATGAAACATATTACTGTTTAGCAGTTAAAACAAGAACAATCCAATATTATAAAAGTGAAATTATTGATACTATTCCAAGAATTACTATTACCACCAAAATAATATAAAAAATCTTATTCGATTTTTTTATTTTTGGCTTCTCGTTATTATTTAGTTGTGATTCTGGCAGAACCCGTTCTTCTTTAACCTCACTATACTCATCCAATTCTTTTTCAATTGGATCTTTTTTTAAATTGCTTTGATTTTCTTCCATTCGATTAAATTTCATTATTTAACTAACTCCACAATTTGGCTTTTCAAAAAACTGTAAAGATTAGTTATCTACTTAAAATTATTTAACTTTGTTAAATGTTTTTACTATTTGATCTAATTTTTCACAGTAGTCGGAATTTATTTCACAACGATACGCTATATTAAAAATATTTTTCTCTATATTTATAATATAAATTTTATTTAAAAAATTATCTTTACTCGCTTCAGTGGACCAAAAAATTAAATTATTTATATTTTCTTTATTTAAATCTTGAATGTCATAATTTTTTACAAGCCAGCTATTAAACTCTTTCTCTTTAAATGTTTGTCTTTTGATTTCTAAAAAATTATTATCATTGTATCTTACAATAATTTTTTGTAATTTTTCATCAAAACTTTTTTGCATTTCATCAAAATAAGATATGGTTATTCCCCATGGTTCATAAATATACTCTATTTTTATTTCTTCTAATTGTTTTTTAATACCATTCTCTGTAGCCTGTGTAATATTTTGTTCTTTTTGATTAAGGGTTTCTTGAATTGCTAACTTTATACTATCAACATCATCCTTTACAGAAAAATCTTCGGGCATACCTGAATCTTTATTCCACATATCAGAAATTGAGTCCTGTATATTATATACATCATTACTGATTGATTGTAGATTGAATGAGGAATACTGCTTTATTGTCATCCACACCAAAAAAATCATAAAAAGAAACAACAGCAAAATAAATAATTTAAAATTTCTTTTCATCATTACTGTTTATTTAAAATTATAAGCTTCATGTCATCCTGAGGAAGATTTTCCTTAACAGCTTTAAAGTCATCCATTATTTCTGGATTTAAACCAATTTCTTTTATAAATTTATCTAATGGTTCAAGTGGAATTTTTACTCCTGGATATTGATAATGCATTGGAATGATAACTCTAGGCTCTATTTCATTTATAATCTTTACAGCACTATCTGATTTTAATGAATATGGACCACCTACTGGAACAAGTAAAACATCTACATTTTCTAAAAACTGCAACTGTTCTTCTGTTAAATTATCTTGATTAAAATCACCCAGATGAGCTAAAGTAATACCATCTTCTTCTATTAAATAAATTGTAATTGCGCCTTTTTCTAAGCCTTTTTTATTATCATGATATGCTCTTTTTCCATATATAAAAATTCCCTTCATTTCATACTCTCCTGGACCATCAATTATAATGGGGTCATTTGTTACAGCTTGATAATTGTTGTGATCTTCATGATCATGAGTTATTAAAACAGAATCGGCCCTCAGCCTTGGCATTTTAATACCAATAGAGTCTGAATATGGATCTATTATTAAATCCGCTTCTTTTCCTTTAATTTTGAAACAAGAGTGTCCTAACCAACTTATCTTCATATATTTTTATATTTATTTTTTTAAAATAAACACCATGATTTAATTATTAAATATATCTTTTATGTTATCTGATTTTATTTTTATCTTGTCCTGAAAATTTTTTTCTATTGCTGCTATATCCAGATCTAGTTTTTCTAAACCATTGAATCCATCTTTTTCAGCAATACCATTCTTCAATAATTCAATTTCTTCATCTGAATATACAGATAAATAAATATTATTTTTTAAAAAAATGAATAACAATACGGTTGTTATAAAAAAAACAATTATAAAAATAATATAAAAATACTTTAATCCATTGATTGATATGTGTTTTTTAAAAATTTTAAATTTTTTCATATTTTTATATTTTTATTTCCAATATGTTTCCGCTACAATTGTACACGAAACAGTACTTAAATTTTGTAAATTTTGATCATCTGATAGTTTCTGCTCAGATTTTACAATATTAATTGATGTTATGTTTATGTAATACTGCAAAGACTCTATATTCCTTACATAACTTAAAACATTTTTAAAACTTCCCGTTATATTTAATTTTAGATTCATCACATAGAAAAGATTTTCAGATACATCTTTAGATATTGTTGGAGATATAGTTTGTGTAACACCATTTTGTGTTGCAATAGTTTCTAATATTTTTATAAGATTTAATTCATCGCCCCTTTTCATAAAATTAGAATCTATCGCCGAAATTCTTTCTTCAAAATCTTTTGATTTAGATTTAACTATTTCGGAATTAGATTTTTTATTTAGAGTCTGATCGAGTACTACTTTTTGCCTTATCATTTCTTGACTTTTTTGTTTTATAGATCTCACACTGGGAATTATCAAAAAATAGACTAAGCAAAAAGAAAAAATACAAAACAAAATAATTTTTGTTAAAATTGTTTTTTTAAATTTATTATCAAATATACCGTTAATATTCATAGGATTTTATATCGAAAGATAAGTTAAAAATTATTTTTTCTTTTGTTAGTAAATTTTCTATCGGAAAATTAACATTAGAATAATTTTTTGAATCCATTAAGTTATTTTTAAAATATAGAAGGTCGTCCCTTGTTTTTGCAAATCCAGATATTGAAATTTTATTTGTCACTTTATCAATATAAATACTTTCAAATGAAATACCGTCTCCTGATATAGTAGCCATATCTGCTATTATTAAAGATGGTTTAAAAAATTTTGACTGAATGTTTAAAATATTATTTATTTGCAAGGAAGGGTTGTTGACCTCTTTCTCTGAATTATTATTTAAATTTGAATTACTAGAATTTATATTTCTAATTTTCATATTATCCAACAAAATAAAGTTCGCAAATAACAAAATAGCAGAGTAAAAAATTAAAACCAAAATAAATAAAACTATTATTTTTTTAACAATTTCATTTATTATGGAAAATTTTATATCTTGTTTTAATTCTTTTGGTAATATATTTAAAAATAACATATTATTTTGACCCTTCTTTAAAAATTTCTCTAAGTGCTAGCCCTATAGCCGTACAATATGCCAAACTATCATTTTGTAATATTGTAAATGTTTTATCATTTGACGCTTGACCTTTTGTAAGTTTATATTCATCAAACATTTTCTTAAGCGCTACCGCTGATATAATATCTATATTATTAAATGGATTCCCTATATAAGATTTAATATTTGTTGATTTTTCCAATTCTTTATCTAAACTATTTATATTTGCACCACCGCCACAAATTATTAAATTATCTATTTTACCATATTCGGAAAAATTTTCACCATGAAAATCTAAAACATCATTTATTCTAAGCATCATATTTTTGATTGATTCAGAAATTTTTAAAGCAACTATCCCCTCACATCGACTTTTATCAATCCCACAAATTATTTTTGCAAGTTCGGCTTTTTTTCTTAATATATTTAATTCTTTCGCTATCTTATCTGTAATTTTCTCTCCGGAAATTGGTATACTAATATTAAAAAGTATTGTATTTTTTGCATAAACAAACATTGAGGATCTATTTGCACCAATATCTATTATTCCATAATTTTTAGAGTTTTCGCCAATATTATTAGCTGATTCTTCTTTTAATAAAGATCTTACTATGGATACTGATTCTATTTCTGTTGCAATAAGTGATAATTTTGCACCCTCAATGGCTTCAATATATTGATCGACGAAAACTTTAGGAGAAACACCAACAAGAACAGTTTTTTCTTCTTCATTTTTTGATATTGTTTGCCAATCATAATATGTTTCATCTGGGGATATTGGAATATATTTTTTAATCTCCCGTTCTATGTGTTCTTCGTCTAATTTTTTATCTCTTGGAATTTTTATCAGTTTTATAAATGTCTTTGGTTCTGGTAAGCATACGACAACTCTTTTTGATGTTACTCTTCCAAATTTTGGATTATCAATCAATTCTTTCAATCTTACAATAAAAGTATCCATATCTTTGATATGGTTATTTTCTATAATGCCCTTTTCTAACATCAACTTGCCAAAAGATTGAATTCCTATCTTATTTGCTTTTTTATATAACTGAACAAATTTCAAAGAAAAATCTGAAATATCTAAGCCTATTGGATAATCTTGTCTTTTAAAAAACATATATTAATATTTTATATATTAAAGTATAACATTTTTGGGAGATTAAATAAATTTAATTTTCCCTCCATGATAAAAATCTATAATCCTCTATTGTTGGAAAATTTGGTGGTGGGTATAATCTTAAATTTCCATCATATTTTAATTCAATATTTTGATATCCTGATAAAAAATTTCCAAAATCATCATAGTATGAAAAACCATAACTATCTCCATTATTATTTCCCAACATTGTCAGCGAACCATATATTTTTAAACTAGATTTTTGATATCCAGAACAATAACTTGGATAATTCTCTCTACCAATTTTTCCATCTCTTGCAATCATTGCGGCATCTATTTGTAAATTATCTGAGCTATTGAGACCAAGCATTAAATTATTTTGCGCTATAAATCCTAAAACATTAGACGAATCATTTTCTTTATATGATGTCCCTCCATTAATTACAATATTAGCATTACCAGTATCAAAGGGTTCTTTAAATGCTAAAAGAGTTACTCTAGTTCCATTTATATGTGGCGTAGCATCAATCCAAACATTATCTTTTACAAATATAACTCCGCTTGATGGAACATCATACTGATTATTACTTGGGCCACCGGGAACCCTATCTGTTCCAGCTACTCCATATGTTGGCACTGAATCACTCCATAAAACACATGGTCCATATTGAGTACAAACACCATGTTTCCATTTTATACATGGTCCTGGTGTGATACAAGTTCTACATGGATCAGTGACTGATGTCACCCTATAAATTTTTATCTTTGGACTAGTACTTGGCATAAATTCTATATAATACCCATATGCACCAGAAGCTTCTAAAACAAGTCCATCGCTTTGTGCTAATGAATACATATCAGAAACATAATTATTAAATATACTTTTATTAATAGTAATAGCTGGCACGGGAAAAAATCTTCCGACAGAAAAAATATCATTTCTTGTAGGTATTAATTCTGGTGGCAAAGGATCGACTGTTGTTTTATGAGTATGAACACCGAATTCATTATCACCCGAATGAGAAGGATCATCATAACTAGAGATAGCTGAATTTACAGGACTATTAGCAAAACCATCAAACCTGATTCCACTGTTAGAGTGAATCGTACCCGTTGTTAATGTATTTTGTGTTATTCTTAAACTATCATTTGAAATTATTAAATAAGAAGAGAGCGAAAGCCTACCAACTTGTACCTCTATGGTTCTTTTTAAATTTGGATATTCGTCCACCCAACCAACAGATTTTATTTTAACAATACCAGAGCCATCAATAGGTGGAAAAATATATAATTCATATTTTCCATTAATGCTTTCTGATTGATCTGAATATGGATATGGACCATATGGTCCATAATTAGGAGATGACTGACACTCTTCCTTATTACAATAATCATCTGGGTTGTTATATAAAACCCATTTATAATAATTAATTCCTGCTTCGGCTATATGAAGAGCCTGTGCTTTTGCTGTTTTTAATTTATTAAATTTTATCTGTAATAATCCCAAAGTAATTGCGCTAGACAAAAGAGTAATAAAAATTCCCACAGCAACAAGCATTACAACAAGAATTGACCCTGATTTATTAACAAATTTTTTATTCATTTAATTTTATTAAAACTAATTATCTTTTAAATTTCTAAGTTGTACGTCTGATTCTAATATATAGTCATTTGGTGCTCTTTGTGGGGTAATATTTATTTTTAAACTAACACCCACGGATCTAACATTATTTATGGTATTTGTTTCATTTAAAGAAGAATCGTAGTATTTAAAAATTGGGGATGATAAATTATTTACATAATCCGCTATCACTTTTATTGTTGGAGTTTCATTGTATAAATTAGATACACCCGGCTCTATTACACTTCTCTTTAATTGCGCCCCATCTAAATAATATTTTACCTTTTCCATTATATAATCAAAGTCTGGGTCTGAATAAAATTCAATTATCTGGGGGTCTATTATACTTAATACATAATCACCGTTCTCTGAATAATTAGCAGCCCTAATTATTTTTGTCATTTCATCAACTCCATCTCTTGCATATTCTATAGCTGATTCTGACTCCTCATTAAATGTAGTTGATTTAAATCCCGTAAATAAAAATTGTGCCACGATTGCAACTATAATAGAAAGAATAAAAATAACAACAAGTATTTCTATTAATGTAAAAGCTTTTTTATTAAAAAATTTCATAGATTATTCTAAATAAATCATTATATCTCTTATTTCGCCGGGCTCTATTTTTATTGGCGCACTGGGGTCTATCATTAAAACATTGCTTGTATTTATAGTGTATCCGGAACCATCTCCGTCTACCTCATAATTATCTATATAACCACCTGAACCTGAATTAATTATTGTATCATACTTAAAAACCGTTGGATTACTACCTATTTGTTTTGTTCCTTGTATGCTTACATTTATATTTGGCACCAGAGTTGGATTATTATATTCTATAAATTTTGAAAAATATATATCATGATTATCGTTTCTATTATCAGACCAAACAATAATTGGATAATCGCCATTCATTGAAATATCTGCTGAATTTTGCGAAGAAGGGTCATTGTTTGTATTAACTCTATAATCCCTTGAGTATTTTAAACCACTAGTATCTAATTTTTGTAAATAAATATCTTCATTTGAATTGTTGTTTATATTTCTATTATCTGTCCAGACAACATAAATATTATCATTTTCATCAATAGAAATCTTTGGAGAATGTTGATTGGAGTATGTTTCTACGTTTACTCTTTTGTCTGGACTCCACAATTTATCACCATCTGAATTTAATTTTTGTATATAAATTCCGTCATCGCCACTCCTGCCATCTGTCCAGACAACATAAATATTATCATTTCCGTCTACTGCTATAGATGGAGCGTTCTGATTACCACTAGTTTCTAAATTTACCCTTTTGTCTGAACTCCACAAAACTACGCCGTTTGAATTTAATTTTTGAATATAGATATCTTCATCCCCACCCCTATTATCCGTCCAAACAACATAAATATATCCACTTGAATCAACATCAACATCTGGTTTATTTTGATTAAAAAATCTATCTACATTAACTCTATTTATAGAACGCGTTGAAAAATCCTCATTATATATTTTAATATAAATATCCTGTAAAAAATCTGAAAAATCCCTGTCATCATCCCAAACAACAATAGTTGTACTCGCAAAATATGAATAAGCTGTTTTACAATTTGATTGATTTGTAATTGTAGAATCCACGACACCCGGGCCATATAAAGTATAATCAAGAGGATCCGAAAAAGAAGAATCAAAAAATGAAACAAAAATATTAGAATATCCAGTTAATTCTTTTTTAAAACACATTGCTAAATTTGAATCTTTTATTACTTGTATATCCGGGAATGTGCCCGGAAAAGCAACCTCTAGATCATCCCCCAATAATAATTGACTATTTCCCTCTAGATCAAATTTTTGTAAATATATCTTATTTGTTGATAAATTTTGCCAAGCAAAATATGAATAAGTTCCATCTGAATCCACCACTGGACTTTGTTGATTAATAGAGGAAAAATTAACAAGTTTATTTTCTGGTAGAGTTGCTCTAACCGTCCTTATATTAAATTTACTAACTTGATCTATAATAAAATTTGACTCTGTTTTTTTACCCAAATTAACAACTAAATCAGATTTTATTGGTGTTGATGGATAAATTTCTTCCTGTGAATATGTTCTATCTGTTGTGTAGCCGTTTTTTGAAACACTAACATTGTAAGAATTACTTGGTTTAACTGGGATGCTTAATATATTACTATCATATGTAGAATAATTAGCATTAATAATTGGAAAATCGAGATTTGGATCAGAATTGTTTATTGTAATATTTGCATCGGTAACTGGATTTCCGTTAGAATCTATTACATATATTTTTAAAAGACCCCACCCTTCTGGTATATCTTGTGAGGTTGGTGGAATAAAAAACGAAGACATTATAACTTGTTTTTCTCCGGTTTTAGCCCGCCAAGAAACCCTTACTGTCGCTTCTTTATAATCAATAAAATCATCATTTTCTTCGCTTAATAATCCATCATAATCATCATCAAAAAACATTATTGTTGTGCTTACATTAAAAATTCCATTTCTGATAATAATTTCACTATCCGGTAAAATACCGGGAACAACTCCATTAATAGTCCCTATGTCGTCGTATGAAAGCGCTCTAATTTGTTCTAATTTTTCATTTGCAATGTTTATTGCTTGAATTTGGTTTTTATTATCAGATGTAATTTGTAAAGAAAAATTAATTAGCGGATAAATACTTAAAACCAACACCATAATGATAAAAAGAGACACTAATATCTCTATCAATGAAAAGGCTTTCATTTTTCTTTTCTTCATATTTATATAGATGACGTAAGTGAATACATTGGCATAAGTATAGAAATAGCAATTCCCGCAACGCCGACACCCAAAACCAAAATTAAAAGTGGTTCAATAATAGAGGGTAGATCTGTCATAACTTGATCTATTTCTGTTTCATAAAAATCTGCCAACTCTACTAATATATTATCTAAATCCCCAGTTTCTTCTCCGATTGCCACCATCTGAACAACCATCGGCGGAAAAAGCTTGGGATATTTTTTTATAGATTCATTAACAGTTATTCCTTTTTTAATATTATTACCAATTTCCAACATTGCTTCTTTATAATATGTATTTCCTAAAATTGACGCTACAATATCAAATGATTCAACTATCATTATATCGGTTTTTAAAAGCGAACTAATGTTTCTAGAAAACCTAGCTAAATTTATTTTTTTAATTATTTTCCCAAAAATAGGAAAACGTAATAATATTGAATCAAAAACTCTTTTTCCCTTTTTTGTTCTAAAATATCTTACTAACAAAAACAAAATTGCAATCACAATAATTCCAACAATTATTCCATGATTAGCAAGTGCATTACTTGCACCTATAAGTATTTGTGTTGGTAGTGGTAATTCAACGCCCATTTCTTTAAAATTGGCTGTCATTTTAGGAATCACAACAGCCATCATAAAAACACCTATTCCTACCATTGCCAATAAAATTACTGCTGGGTATGTGAGTGCACCTTTTACTTTTGAAAGAAGCTGATGCTCTTTTTTCATTTGAACATATAGCTGTTTTAATGCCTCTTCTAATTTTCCAGATTCTTCACCGGCTCTTATCATATTTACAAAAAGTTCATTGAAAACTTTTGGATAAGAGGTGAGAGATTTAGAAAAACTTTCTCCACCGTCAACTTTTTTAGATATTGAAGTAAGAATTTTTTGAAAATATTTATTTTGTGTCTGTGAAGATAGCGTAAACAAAGCCTTGGACAAAGAAATTCCAACTCTTATCATTACACCAAGGTGTTGAACAAAAAATAATTTTTCTTTCAATGGAACACCCGTCAATCTACCTATTATATTATTTAAATCATTTAAATTAAGTGATTTTGAGTTATTGCTATTTTTTGTATCTTCTTTTTTATAGCTAAATATTTCCTCTGACTGTTTTTTTGTTTTTTTATTTGTTTTTGTTTCCATAATTATTATTGTTTAGTAACTCTTAATATTTCCTCTATCGTTGTTATTCCATTTTTTGCTTTAATAAATCCATCTTCTATCATTGTTAACATATTTTTTGTTTTTGCATATTCTCTAATTTTTTCTGCACCTGCATTATGCATAACCAAATCTGATAAAGCCTCATCATTTTCTAAAACCTCATAGATTCCAACTCTTCCCTTGTATCCAGTTTTTTTACACTTGTCGCACCCCTTACCCCTATAAAATAATAATTCTTTTAATCCACTCTTCGCACTAGATATAACCTTTTCTCTTTCTAGAGTTTCTAAAATTAATTTCATGTCAATTTGTTTTTCTAATTCTTTAATAAGTTTATCGTCTAAGTTATAGCTGGTTATACAATCCGGACATATTTTACGCAACAATCTTTGTGCAATTATTATATTAAAAGTAGATGCAAGTAAAAATGTGGGCACACCCATTTCAAGTAGACGAGGAACTGTTGTGGGTGCGTCGTTTGTGTGTAGCGTTGATAAAACCAAATGACCCGTCAAAGCTGAATGAATTGCAATCTCAGCAGTTTCCTGATCTCTAATTTCTCCAACCATAATAATATCTGGATCTTGCCTTAAAAGAGATCTAAGTCCAGAAGCGAAAGTAAATCCTATTTTTGGATTAACCTGTGATTGATTCACACCCTTCATTCTATATTCAATAGGATCTTCAATTGTAGAAATATTTACCTCCGATGTATTTAGTATATTTAGTATTGTATAAAGAGTAGTTGTTTTTCCACTCCCTGTTGGTCCAGTGACCAGAAGCATTCCATGTGGTTTTTCAATATTTCTTTGGACAATCTGTAGTACTCCAGAATTTAATCCCAATTGTTCCAAGGAAAGAATTTTTGCCTTTTCATTTAAAAGACGCATTACGATCTTCTCACCATCAAACGTTGGGATAACTGATACTCTAAATGAAACTCTATATTTCTCAGATGCAATTTTAAACCTACCGTCCTGTGGCATTCTATGTTCATCAACTTTTAAATTAGATAAGATTTTAATTCTACTTATTATACCTGGCTGAATATTTTTTGGAAATTTCATTACACTATGTAATATACCATCAACTCTAAATCTAACTAAAACATGTTTTTCTTCTGGCTCTATATGTATATCAGAAGCACCCTCTAAAATTGCGTGCTCTAATAAGGTATCGACTATTCTAGTTATTGGGATATCCCTTGCTAATTTTTCGAGCTCTTTAGAATCCTCTTGTTGATTTATTTTCTTATCATCATCTGTTAAATATTTGAATTCTGCACTTAAACTTTTTCTATAATGCTTAAGAGTCTCTTTTATACTATCCGGAGTGGCTATATTAATAGATAATTTTAAATTCAAACTTTTTTCCAAAAATTCAAAAATCTCTAAATCATATGGATCTGATGTTGCAATTTTTATAACCCTATCATCACTATCAAAAGCTATTATATTATGGCTTATTGCTATTGTTTCTGGAACAAGAGTTAAAATGTCTTTTCTTACTTTAATATTTTTTAAATCTATAAATGGCAAATTTAAAAAAGTTGCACACGCACTATAAAATATTTCTTGAGATGTTATGGCATTATCAAATAAATAGTTTAATGTGTCTTTGTTTTCTTTTTTTGCAGATGACTGACATTTTAAAAAATCTGATTCAGATAAAATTTTTGAAGAAATTAAAATATTTTTTATTTTTTTGTCTGTAAACATATTTGTATTATATACTTTATTTTATCATAATTTATAATATAAAAATAGATATAAATTAATAATTAAATATGGTTTTATTTAAAATTTTCTGATAAAATAAATATATAAATTTAATATTTTTAAAAAAATGAAAAATATATTTTTTGGACTTTTAATAATAACTGCGGGGTTCCTCATTATCTGGAAAACAAAATGGATAGTTGATAATTTAGGAAGAAGCGATTGGGCAGAAGAAAAACTAGGCACATCTGGTGGAACATTTCTTTTATATAAATTAATTGGTTTGCTTATTTTAATTTTTGGAATGTTAACTCTGACTGGATTAAAAGATGATTTTTTAATGGGAACTGTTGGAAAAATATTTTTTATAAACCAAAATAAATAAAAAATAAAAAAATTTTTTATTTGTCTATGGATTTTTTTTAAAAAATAATCTATAATTAATATAGATTTTCAAAATAAAAATTTTGAAAATTACGAAGATTTTTAATCCTCGTAAAAATAAAAAATTAATTAATGTCTTGTGCTGATGCAAATCAGCTAAGACCAACAAAAAAATGGCTGCTAAGAAAAAAGCAAAAAAGACAGTAAAAAAGGCCACAAAAAAAGTAGCAAAAAAGGCTACAAAGAAAACAAAAAAGACAAAAAAATAAATTGTGGTAAATTGTCTATAAAAAGTAAAAATCCCTGATCTTGTCGTGTGGGGATTTTTACTTTTTATAGATTAAAATAATTTTTGTTGTAGATTCTTATTTTTTATTTTTTCTTTATCGGAAAAAATTTTTACAATGCCATATGCTCCATCGTAACCCGGAACAACATTTATTTCTCCTCTACGCATTCGCATTATTGCTTCTATTATTGTAAAATTTTTTATTGCTGTTTTTAATTCTAATTTTGTTTTATTTAAAAGAATATCAAATTCACTACCAACATTTTTTATAATTTCAAAATAAATTGTGTCAACTTTTTTACTTGTAGATCTTTGATTTATTGCCTCTCCAATTATTTCTTTAAGCCCAACGCAATTTTTATAAGCTATAAATTTATTTTTTATTTTTTCTACTTCTTTTTCTGTTCTATCCGATAACTCCTCTACTCGTCTTAAAACTCCGAGTGTTAATTCCTTTTTACAAACTGGACAAATTTTTGTTTTATTAAATTTTAACGGATCAATACTTACATTACAAATTCTGTGACCATCAAAATGATATTTTCCTTCTTCTGGAAAAAATTCTATTGTATATAAAAATTTTTTCTTATCTTTATTTTTTAAAGTATTATAAAGTTCATCATAACTAAAATTTTCAAAATCAAAAACATTTGCTTCTCTACCTATTCTTTCTAAACTATGTGAATCAGAATTTGAAACAAGAACATAATTATCGAGAGAAGACACAAACCAATTCATATGTGGATCAGACGAGAGTCCTGTTTCAAGCGCATAAATATTTTTTGAATATTTTCCAAAGCATTCTTCTATTGAATCAAATCCCGATTTAGAGCCAAGTGCAGAAAACCACGGAGTCCAAATATGCGCAGGAATTATTAAACTTTTTTTGTCTACACCAAGTGCAATTCCAGCCAAAGTTTCTGCACTTAATCCTATTATTGGTCTTCCGTCTGATTTTAAATTACAACCCCTATCAATCAATTCTTTATTAAATTTTTTTACTGACGCAACAGATGACATTAAAATAACAATATGGACCCTTCTTGTTTTATCATTCTGTTTATAAATACACGAAATCTCAGATGATAAAACAAAATTAACCGAATTTTTATCATTTTTTAATTTATAAAAACCATTTTTCAAATCAACCACCTCTTCCTCAAATTCTTTAAGCCATTGAGCGTGAGTAAAATCTCCTGTCCCCAACAAATTAATACCTTTTATACCAGACCAATGAGATAAATTTCTAAAATTTATCTGCTTTGAACAAGACCTTGAAAATCTAGAATGTATGTGTAAATCAGCCACAACCATCATATATTTGTATAATTAATTGTTCATTTGATATAATAATATCAGAGATAAATAAATACTTCAAAATATGGAAAATCGGGAAAATAAAAATAAGTGCACTAATTGTGGAAAAAATTCTGATATTTTAATTTCTGGTTTTTGTGTAAAATGTTTTGAGGAATCTGAAAAAAATAAAACAATTAAAAATCCTCTTGATAAATTTGAGTTTGAACAAGACGAATATGAAGAACTAGAAACCTCATATATAAAAAAAGATGACGAAGAAAAAAATAAAAACAGCATGGTTGTTCATTCTAGACCAAACATGAATAGAGCAATTGATAAAATTATAAAACTTAGCAAGTCCAAGAAAAAATAATGGAAAAATACACTGAAAAAAACCTTGAAACAAATATATCCACAGAACCTCAAGATGAATATGTCTGCAATGTTTGTGGAAAAATTGTAGGACTTTTAATAGATGGGGTGTGCTTCAATTGTTCTAGGCGCATAGAAAAATCTCAACAAAAATAATTATATTTAAAGAATACAAAAAATCCCAGGATGTGGGCTGGGAATTTTTTATTATTTTTTACTTTTCTTTGTTTTAGATTTTGCTTCGAGCATTGCTCTTTTTACATCTAATCTTTTTTTTGTTTTGTGAGAACTTGTTCTTTTCATTTTTCCCACAGCATGTCTTCTTTTTGCTGGCATAAATTTAAAATAAATTTTAATAACATAAATATATTACAATGAAAATCAAATTAAATCAAATACAATAATAAAAGGATAGCGATTCAAACACTATCCTATTCTTTTATTTTTAAAAACTCTAAAACACACTTATAGCAAGAAATAAATTCTTCTTTTTGTGAATCATTAAAATCGTCGAATTTTTTTAATTGCTGTAAGAATTTGTATCTACTTCTCCATGCTTCAATTATAACACTACAATCCTCGGGTTTTATATATGTTTTTTTAATGACACAAGACAAAGATACAAATCCACCCAAGGAACACACTTTAATTGTTTTTAAAATCTGCTCAAGAGACACAATAACTTCTTTTTCTATCAAGACAATACCTCCTAAAAATATTTAATAGATATATATTATCATGAGCCATAATTATGTCAACAAATAAAAAATTTGAATTATGGTATAATATTTACAATAAAATTAATTGTTGTTAATATATAAGTATTAAGAATAATTTAACATTAATATTTAATATTATGGATATGGAAACAAATTTAACACTTCCCCCTGACAATAGAAACGAAACAAAAGATCCACAAAGCAAAGAATATTATGGAGGGGGTACAAACGAGGAAAAAGAGGATAAAATAGAAGATTTTGAAACTCGTCGCAAAACAATAGAAGAAGAAAAACTGGGAATAGCCGATAGATTTAGCGTAGATATTGCTGTAAATGAACTTTACATAGAGGGTTTTCAAATAATTATAAATGAATATGGTGTTGATGTGGTTTTTGAGGCTATTAATAAAATTCGCGATCAAAAAAAGAACCCTGGTTATTTCAATATAATAAAAGAACTAGAACCAAATCCAAAAAAAAGAGCAGAATTATTTGATACAATAGAAAAAAAATCCCAACAAGAAGGAGAAAAAATTGATAGGATTTTAAAAGAAGGGTCTGATCGTGAAAAAAAATACATTGATCGTTGGATTTTAAATGGTGAGGCGATGATAAATAGAACAAAAACAAATATGGTAAACCTTAGGCAGTATGATAGCATATTCACAAAAATAGAAAGGGTTCTTGGAAGGGGTCCATCATTAAGAATGGAAAATTATATTCAAACTCTTATTAATGAAAGTACTGAGATTAAAAATCAACTTATTCGTGCAGGAGGTAATATGATGGAACTTGGTCAAGAAAGAGACGAAGAAAGGCGAAGACAAAGAGAGGAATTAGATACAAAAATTAATAATTTTAATATTGAAGTAGAACGTGAAATACAAAAAATAACAAATGAATTAAATAAACAATTAACGGACTGGAAAATTAAAATGTTAAGTGACGTTGCTAGCATTGATAGCCTAACAGAAGTTTCTGAAAACAATAGACTTAGATTAGAAGAGGTCTTAAAAAAGATAGAACTAGAAATAACGGAACGAGAAGAGCAAGTACAAAAAGAAATACTTCAAAAAATAAAACCTCTTCAAAATCTTATTATACATATTTAATTCGATTTAGTGTAAAAATAAAATAAAAAAACGACGCTTAGCGTTGTTTTTTTATTAAACTAATCAATCTGGATAATTACAAATTATTTTTTTTATTATATATAAAAAATTTTTCTAATAAATAAATCATCTCTCTTTTGTGACTACTTCTTAATCTCAATTTTTAATACTCTTAAAGCCAAGAAAAATAAATACATCAATATTAAAATTTTTTATACAAAATCTTTAATAAACCATTTATTCACTAGCGCAATACTCTTAAAATTATTTTTTTACTATTTTTTTCTTTGTTTTTTTAACTTCAGCCTTTTTCTTTGTTTTTTTAACAACTTTTTCTTTTTTATCTTTTGAATTATTCTTCTTAAGGGTAGAATTCTCTTTACTTTTAATTGAAGACATAAGAAAATTTTTTAAAATCTCGTCTAATTTATTATTAATATTTTTTAACTGCTCTTCAATATTATTATTTCCTGAGTTTGACTTTCTGTCTCTACTACCACCCCCCTGCTTATCAAAACAAACTGAGCAAAGAACGGGCTTATCGCTACTTGGTTTAAATGGAACCTCGCAATCCTTTCCACATTCTCCACAAACTGCTTTAAAATATGTTCTCTCTCTAGAATTAAAATTTGATCTAGAAAATTCACGACTTCCAGATCTAGAATTTGATTTATTTTGCTCTCTAAAACAAGCATCACAATAAATTGGTTTATCACTACTTGGTTTAAATGGAACCTCACAAGATACACCACATTTATCACAAATCACTTTGTGCATTTCTGATCTTTCACGATTATCATTTCTTCTATTAAAACCACCTCTTCTATCCCTTCCTCTATCACCTCTATTAAAATTTCCCATAAATTTTATTTGAATTATTATATTTAAAGTTTAGCTGTTAAGCAAATAAAAAGCAAATAATCAAAAAATCCTTTAAACAAAAGAGTTTCTTTGTTTCTTTAAGTTTAGTTTTTTATTACTACTATTTTATATTTTGCCAAATAAAAAACCGCCTCAATTTAATAATAAATTTATTGGCGGTAATAAGAGCAATTTAAAAAAGTTCTTCTGCTTTGGCTTTTAGGGGTCATCAAAAATCTTACCACAAATCATCAAGGCCACAAACCATCAAAACCACCTTCATCTTGTTTTGCTCTATCAATATTTTTCCAAAGCCACTTACATTGTTCAAAAGTTTCTGCTTTGGCTTTTAGAAACCGTAGAACTACAGTTCTTTCCGGAATACTTGCGGAAATTCTTTCCCAAACCCATTGAAATTGTTCAAAAGTTTCAAAAGTTTTTACCTTAGTCATTAAAGACCGTAGAACTGCATTTTTTTCTCTTTCTAGGCAATTTGTAAAAGTGTTTTCCCAAACCCATTGAAATTGTTCAAAAGTTTCTACCTTAGCCATTAAAAGCTGCCAAACTTCATCTCTTTCGCTACCTTCGGGAGTTCTTTTCAAAACCCATTCGCATTGTTCAAGACTTTTTGCTTTGACTTTTAGAAGCTGTAAGATCTCGTCTCTTTTAGTGGAGTTATCTGTGAAAGTGTTTTCCCAAACCCATTGAAGTTGTTCAAAAGTTTCTGCTTTGGCTTTTAGAAGTTCCCAAACCTCAGCTTCAGTTTCTTCCTGACTACCTTCGGCGATTTTTGTTAAATTTTCGCTCACTTTATCCTCCTTGGATATTTTTTTAAGTAATCATAGTATATTAGGATAAGTATATAGTTGTGTCAATGATAAAATTTGGGCAAACAAAAAACCCCTTAAATAAAAGAGTTTCTTTATGGGGTAGCTACTGGGAGTCGAACCCAGACTAACGGGACCACAACCCGCTGTTCTACCGCTAAACTATAGCCACCATGGTATCCCCGCTAGGAATCGAACCTAGATCCACAGCTTAGAAGGCTGTTGTTCTATCCGTTGAACTACAGGGACAAAATATTCATAAAACAATAAAAACTTTTATAAATATAAACAAAAATTGACAAAAAGTCAATTATCGAAGTTCTTGACTTAAAAATTATTATGTAGTAATTTTATTCATAAACTATTTTGAGGAGGAACAATGTCAAAAGAACACAAAGATCTTATACAAATTTATAATGGATACAGAATTAAAGTTGTACACGATTACCTAACAAAAAAATACAATGCAAGTATTTCTTCTGTATCAAAAGACGTGGAATCTGTTTTTGAAAAAACAGTTGTTGAGGAATCAGGGGATGCTAAAAATGCTTTTAAAAAGGCCAGACAAATTATTAATCAACATGGCTGGGAATTCATTCTTGAAAAAAATGAAAACAAGTTAATGATAAGACTTTGTTTTGATGACTCTGACGATCCGTGGGAATATGAAATAAAAAACACCGTAGAAATTTTCTCCGGAAAAAAACCCACAAAAGAAGAAGCTATATCTTGTGGAATAGATTTAATAGAAAACACGTGGAAATGTGTTGTCACCTATTTTAAAAGAAAAATATATATTGTTCATAGAAATGATAAATATCTATGTAGGGTAGATGAGCAAATTTTAAATCAAGAATTTGAAGATTTTCTTTCTGCTATTACTAGTGGATTAAAGATTGCTGATAATAAAAAATGAGAGACAAGAATTTATACTTGTCTCTTTTATTTTTTAAACTAAAATTTAATTTTTTTAAAAATAACCCTTAACATTTAAAAATTAAATGGTATCCCAAAATATATATTAACTTACTAAATTTTAACGACTAATTAGTAAAAACTATTTTAAACTTGACAAATTTTTTTAAAACTATATAATTATATTCACTGTTGCATTTTCACATAAATATGATAAACTCTGCACAGTAATAATGTATTTTGACAATTAAATAGTGGTAGAAATAAACTTCATGTTTTTGAATATTTTTTCTAAAAATATTCCTTTTTTGAGAGTTTGATCCTGGCTCAGGATGAACGCTGGCGGTATGTTTAAGGCATGCAAGTCTAAGGGGTATTTATATCCCTGGCAAACGGGAGAGTAACACATTGGTAACTTACCCTTAACTCAAGTATAACCCGGTGAAAATCGGGACAATCCTTGATAGTCTATAGAGTATACGCGAGATTACTTTATGGTAAAGATTTATCGGTTAAGGATAGGCCTATGTCTTATCAGCTAGTTGGTGAGGTAATGGCTCACCAAGGCAATGACGAGTATCGGGCGTGAGAGCGTGACCCGACCCACTGGAACTGAGACACTGTCCAGACTCCTACGGGAGGCTGCAGTCTAGAATCTTTCGCAATGGCCGAAAGGCTGACGGAGCAATACCGCGTGAAGGAAGACACCCCTCGGGGCGTAAACTTCTTTTATTAAGGATGAATTCGTGACGTTACTTAATGAATAAGCAACTGCTAACTTCGTGCCAGCAGCAGCGGTAATACGAAGGTTGCAAGCGTTATCCGGAATCATTGGGCGTAAAGCGTCTGTAGGTTGTTTATCAAGTTTCAAATTAAAACTCTAGGCTCAACCTAGAGGTTGTTTGAAAAACTGATAAGCTAGAGGATGGGAGAGGTAAGCGGAATGGCTGGTGTAGTAGTAATATGCATTGATATCAGCTAGAACACCAAATGCGAAGGCAGCTTACTGGAACATATCTGACACTGAGAGACGAAAGCGTGGGTAGCGAATGGGATTAGATACCCCAGTAGTCCACGCCCTAAACGATGGGTACTAAATATTGGCAGTATCGATCCTGCCAGTGTTGTTTAGCTAAGTTAACACCTTAAGTACCCCGCCTGGGGAGTACGGTCGCAAGACTAAAACTCAAAGGAATTGACGGGAACCCGCACAAGCGGTGGAGCATGTGGTTTAATTCGACGGTAAGCGGATAACCTCACCAAGGCTTGAAATCCCTGGAACCCTGAAGAAATTCGGGGGTGCCGTAAGGAATCAGGTGACAGGTGCTGCATGGTTGTCGTCAGCTCGTGTCGTGAGATGTCGGGTTAAGTCCTTTAACGAGCGCAACCCTCATCCTAATTTATAATTCATTAGGAAACTGCCTCGGATAACGAGGAGGAAGGTGAGGATGACGTCAAATCAGCATGGCTCTTACGCCTTGGGCCACACACGTGCTACAATGGCCGGTACAATGGGTCGCCAAGTCGCGAGACGGAGCAAATCCCACCAAAACCGGTCTCAGTTCGGATTGAAGTCTGCAACTCGACTTCATGAAGCTGGAATCGCTAGTAAACGCATATCATTCACGGTGCGTTGAATACGTTCTCGGGTTTTGTACACACCGCCCGTCACACCAAGAGAGTTGGTAATACCCGAAAGCTGCGTACTAATACGTGGAATAAGGTAGGATCAGCGATAGGGGTGAAGTCGTAACAAGGCATCCGTAGCGGAAGCTGTGGATGGATCACCTCCTTTCTAAGGAGACACTTGATTTTTTTATTAAAATCAATAGAT
>Ga0208460_10000087_pt1 | contig 67852 bp, 57 predicted proteins | sample AD_STIC10_MetaG_FD_184436 | JGI IMG/M metagenome (GOLD analysis project Ga0208460, IMG submission 184436) | Active sludge microbial communities of municipal wastewater-treating anaerobic digesters from USA - AD_STIC10_MetaG (SPAdes) (version 2) | ecosystem: Engineered > Bioreactor > Anaerobic >... | reverse complement strand
CCCGTGGTTGGCAGCGTCGTTTCATCGGTGATGCTCAAGGCCTGCGCTGGCAACCACGGGGCATTGCCCCAGCTCGCCGGCCTGCCACGCACCTCGATACTGAGCGCTTCGGATCGCGCGCTGACTGCACGGCCGCGGCGGAAGAAACTGCCCGGATCGGTGTTGTCCAGGGCACTGCCACGAAAATTCAGACCGGGTATTTCCAAGGCTCCACTGTGTTCCGGCGTGATCGCGTAATTGCGCTCAAGCACCTGGTAGCGCCGGCCATTGAGGTTGGTCGCGTACTGCTTGTCGCGCCCGAGTTTTTGCACATGCGCGGAATCGATGGCAGGTTCATCCAGCGCGCCTTCACTCAGGTCAACGGCAAAGTGCAGTTTGACCGTGAGTCGAATCTGTTGTTGGACATACGGCGAGAGGGGCTGCGCATCCACGGTGATGAAGATGGCATCGCCCGCCGCACCCTGGCGCGTGGTTGCTGCAGGCATCACCACCAGGACCAGCGGCTGCGTCTTTGCCGAGCCGATGTCGAAAGCCGGAATGGTGAGGCTGCCTGCATGCCTGGGTTCAAGTCCGATGGCCCAGACCGTCTTCGAACTGGCGCTGCCATTGACCAGGCTCATCTGGCGACTGGACTGCGTGCCCAGGGTGTTGAAGTCGGAGTCGAGCACGCTGAAATCCGGCTGGCTCGCGCTGCCGCCCTCGACTTCCACGTTGAGGGTGACGGTTTCACCCATTTGCATGGTGTTGCGATCAAGCCAGGCGCGCGCATTGTCGGCGGCCTCGGCGGAGATCGGCACGATCAACATCAAGGCCAGCATCATGCAAATCCGGAATTTCATCACTGCCCTTCTCCGCGCTGGCGTCTTTCGTACTCAAGCTGGAACTTGCGGCGCAACAAGCCGCCCGGATCATCCGGCACCCGTTGCAGCCATTGGTTGAGCGCCTGGCGTTGTTCGTTCTGCGCCTGTTCCGCAGGGCTGGGGGCCGCTATCGCTTGTGTATCCGTTGCCTTGTCCTCAAGCGCCTGGTCGATGGCTTGCGACAAGGCCTGCTGTTGCGCCTGTTGCTGCTTCTGCTGTTGCGCAGCGGCATCCTTCGATGCGGGCGCTTTCGATTGATCGGAGGATGCGTGCTTGCCGGGGTCATCGTCTGCGGACTCCGAAGGCTGTCCTTGCTGTTCATTGGTCTGATCATCCTGGGGCTGGCTGCCGTTCTCGCCGGACTCATCCCCCGGTTTTTGCTGCGATGACTGCTGGTCGGAATCGGGCTGCTGTCGGGATGGATCCTGATCCTCACCCTTGGAACCGGACTGCTGATCCTGCTGCGAAGCATCCGAGGAGTCGCCGCTTGCGCTGGATTGCTGGTTTTCCTGCTGATCCTTGTCGCCCTTCTGGTCTTGCGAGCGCTTCTTCGATTCCTGCTGCTGCCGCTTCAGCCAGTCCTCGACTGCCTGCTTGTTCGCCTTGGCATCGTCCATGGCGGGATCCGTCGCCAAGGCCTGCTCGTAGGCCGCGATGGCATCCTCGTACTTGCCGGATTTGGCCAGGGCATTGCCGAGGTTGTAATGCGCATCCGCACCGTCGCCCTGGCGCCATGCAGACTCCGCTTCGGCAAAATCCTCTGCCCGATAGGCAGCGCTACCGCGCCATGCCGGGTCGCGCGCCAAGGCTTGTGCGCGCGCGGCATCACCCTCCGCCAATGCCTGTGCCGCCTGCTGATCCGCTCGCAGCCAGAGATCGCGCAATTCGAAGGCCTGTGCCTGCGGCGGCGACGCCAGCGCGAACAGGGCCACGCTCATCAACCATCCGCGACGAAACGCGAGCAGAGCCAGGGGCAGGAGCAGCAACACCAGCCATGGGCCGCGATCGCGGAAGCGCTCGCTGAGGGCATGGCGCGCGGAGTCGCTGGCTTGTGCCTTGCCAAGGTCGATGCCGCCAAGCAACACGTCGATATCGTGACGATCATTGCCCAAGGTGACGTAGCGTCCACCGCCTGCGCTCGCCAGTTGTTCAAGTTCTGCCTGCGCAAGCCGCGGCAACACGATGTTGCCGTTGGCATCCTGCAGGAATCCGCCCTGCGGCAAGGGCACTGGCGCACCCTTGCTTGTTCCGACGCCGAGCACGGACACGCGCAACCCGGCCTCGAACGCACGACGTGCGGCGGCCTCGGCCTTTGCGCTGCTGCTGTCGGCCAGCAGGATCAGCTCGCCACGCTTGAATCCGGCCTGCTCCAGCAGGCGTTGTGCTTCGGCAATCGCGCGTTCGGGCGCATTGCCAACCACCGGCATGATTCCCGGATCCATCGCGTCGACGAGGTTGCGCACGGTGTTCACGTCGCTGGTCAGCGGCGCAGCGACAAACGCATCGCCGGCATAGCCAATCAGCGCAGTCTCGCGGTCGCGACTGGCTTCGAGAATGTCGTTGATCTTGAAACGGGCGCGCTCAAGTCGGGTTGGCTTCACATCACCGGCCAGCATGGTGGGCGAGAGTTCGATGGCGAGGATTCGGGCGGCGTCGTTGCGGAACAGCGGCATCGGTTCGCGCTCCCAGGCCGGACCGGCCAGGGCCAGGCAGGCGATCATCCACGCCATTGCTGCAAGCCAGGCGGCCGCGTTGTGGCGATGCGCAGGGGCCTGCTCAATGAGGTGCGGCAGCAGATGCGCGTCGACGAATTCGCCCCACGCGCCTGCGCTGCGGCTTTGTCGACGCCATGCCCAGCCAAGCAGGGGCAGCAGCAACACGGCGAGCAACCACCAGGGTCGCAGGAAATGAAAATCGGCCAGCGCCATCATGTGGACACCTGAGTCAGGCGTCGATGCATGCGCAGCGACGGTTGCAGCAATCCTGCAATCGACAGCAGCATGGCCGCCAGCAAGGGCAGCCAGAACAACTCATCCACCGGACGCAGGGTTTCCGTCTTGTCGGCGACCGGCTCCAGCTGGCTGATCTCCTGGTAGATGCCGGCAAGCTCGGCGGTGTCGCGGGCACGGAAGAACTTGCCACCGGTACTCTCGGCCATCCGGGTCAGCATCGGCGCATTGAGGTTGGCGGAAGGGTTGACCGTGCGTTGACCGAAGAAACTGTCGATGGTGACCGCGTCGGCGCCAATGCCGATGGTGTAGACGCGCACCTTGTTCGCCACGGCCAATTCCGTGGCCTTTTCCGGAGGCAACTCACCGGCATTGTTGACGCCATCGGTCAGCAGGATCACCACGCGCTGTCCCTCGGGTCGGTCCAGCAGTCGCTTCACGGCCAGGCCCAGGGCATCGCCGATGGCGGTTTCGCGACCGGCCAGACCAATCACGGCATCGCGCAATTGGCTGGAAACGGTTTTCAGGTCGAATGTAAGCGGCGTCAGCATGTAGGCGTTCGATCCGAACAGGATCAAGCCGACGCGATCGCCTTGCCTACGCTGGATGAAGTCCGAAGCGATCATCTGCACGACCGAAAAGCGATCCGCAGCGCTGCCACCGACCTGCATGTCGGCTGTGCTCATGCTGCCCGAGGTATCCACCGCGAGCAGCAGATCGCGGCCGCTGCGTGGCACGTCTTCGGCCTCGCCCAACCATTGCGGTCGTGCCGCGGCCAGCAGCAACACGGCCCATGCCAGAATGGCAAGCACGCGGCTCCAGCGCGATGCCAGGCCGCGCACGGCGGATTCTTCCAGGGCCACGCCGACATGGGGAAGATGCAGCACGCCGCGGGTCAGGGTACGCGCACGCGGCAACAGCCAAGCGGCGATCCAGGGCAGCGGCAGCGCCAACAGCAACCATGGCCAGGCCAACTCAAGCATGGACGTCGACCTCGCCCAGTGCGTGCTGCAACCAGCGCCGCGACAGCGCGATCAGTGCGGGCGCATCGATGTCCGCGCGCGACCGGTAGGGTGCGTCCAGCAGCACGCGACCCACGCCACTGCAAAACTCGCTGCCGCGCATTCGATCATCGAGAAACCGCAACCAGGCTTCGCCCTGCAAGGCCGCGCTGCGCGTATCGAGCAGGCGACCAGCACGCCTGAGCACGGCGGAAACCCGGGCGGCAAGCTCGGCGCCATTGTCGGCAGCGGCATGCGCTGCTACCGCCTGGTCGAACTCCGCCAACACGCGGCGATGCCACCGTCGCCTGCGCACGCTTCGCAGAAACCACCGCCCTGCCCACAGCACCAGCACGACCCCAATCAGCGCCAACGCCCACCAACCGGGTGCGGGCGGCCACCAGGAGGGGTCCGGTGGCAGGTGGATGTCGCGCAGTTGGGGGCCGTCCGCATTCATGCCTGTGAATCCCGCGGGCCGACACTGCGTTGGGTGAATGGGGCAAGACTGCGGCGCAGATCCGAATCGGTCGAAAGATCGACCACGCGCGCACCGATGCGCTGCAATTCGCTGCGAAGTCTCAGGCGTCGCTCGGCGAAGGATTGCGACCACTGCGTGCGCATTCGCAGGTTGCCGAAATCAAGCACGTGGCGCTTGCCGGCCAGACTCAGTGCAAAGCGGCCTCCCGGTGGTGGATGCTGTTCGAGCTGATCGCTCAAGAGCACGGCGCCAAGTTCATGTCGCCCCGCGCTGCGCAGCAGGGCCGGTGATGATTGCGCATCCACGCTGAAGCCATCGCTCACCAGGATCAGACGCATGCCCGGCCGCAGCAGGCGTCGCGCTCGTTCAAGTCCGCTGGACAAGGCTTCACTGTCCTCGCCAGCGGCGTGGTCCCAATCGCGCAAGGCACGCAACACCTGCAGGACACCGCGTCGGCCCCGTGCCGGCTTGACCTCGGCGGTAATGCCACCGCCAAAGCCGCAGATGCCCACGCGATCACCATTGGCGCTGGCCAGCCAGGCCAGCAGGCTGGCCGCCCGAGCCGCCTGCACGCTCTTGAAGCGCACGCGCGTGCCGAAGCGCATGCCGGGATTGAAATCCACCAGCAACAACAAGCCGCGCTCGCGCTCCTCTTCGAACAACTTGGTGTGCGCACGCCCACTGCGGGCGGTTACCCGCCAATCCATGTGGCGAATGTCATCGCCCGGCTGATAGATGCGCGACTCGCGAAAGTCCACGCCGCGTCCGCGCCAGCGTGAAAGGTGCAGGCCGCTTTGCGCAGCCGTGGCTCGCTTCGACTCAGCCAAGGCCGCTCCACGCGCCAGCGCACAGATCGCCAGCAACTCGGGCAAGGCCACGCGGATGGCGGATTCATCAGTGGTGTTTGCGGAATTCATGGATGCGTATGCGTGGACCAGTGCGATAGGACTCAAGCCCTTGCGCCGCGCTCTTCGCCGACTTGAGCCAACGCGAGTGCGCAAGCGGCGAGCCTGAGCGGGCAATCCCTGATTTGCTCAAGGCAACGGAATCAGTTCCAGCAAACGGGATATCACCTGGTCGCTGCTGATTCCCTCGGCCTCGGCCTCGTAGGTCAGGAGGACGCGATGGCGCAAGACGTCGGCGGCAACCGCGTGCACATCTTCGGGGGAAACGAAGTCGCGCTGCTTGAGCCAGGCATGCGCGCGCGCACAGCGATCCAACGCGATGGTGCCGCGCGGACTGGCGCCGAATGCGATCCAGCGCGCCAGTTGTTCGTCGTAGGTTGCCGGCGAACGCGTGGCAAGCACCAACTGCACGATGTACTTTTCCAGTGCAGGCGCAAGATGCATATCCAGCACCTCGGTGCGCGCTGCAAACACCTGGGACTGGCTCAACAAGCGTACTTGCGCCTTGGCCTCGACCATCCCGGCTTTCGCGCGTGAACGCGCGAGCTCGAGGATCGCGGCTTCCGACGCGGCATCCGGATAGCCGATTCGAACATGCAGCAGGAAGCGATCCAGCTGCGCTTCCGGCAGGGGATAGGTGCCTTCCTGTTCAATGGGATTCTGTGTCGCCATCACGAGGAACAGCGGCGGCAAGGCAAAGGTGTTGCTGCCGACCGTGATCTGCCGCTCGCCCATCGCTTCAAGCAGGGCGGATTGCACCTTGGCCGGGGCGCGGTTCACTTCGTCGGCAAGGATCACGTTGTGGAACAAGGGGCCGCGCTGAAATTCGAACTGTCCGGTTTGCGGTCGGTAGATTTCCGTGCCGGTGAGATCGGCCGGCAACAGGTCCGGCGTGAACTGCACGCGATGGAAATCCGCTTCGATGCGCGCGGCAAGTTCCTTGATGGCGGTGGTCTTGGCCAATCCGGGCGCGCCCTCCACCAACAGGTGTCCGTCGGCAAGCAGCGCAATCAGCAGCCGGTCGACCAACGCCTGTTGGCCGATGATGCATTGGGCGAGTTCGTTTCGCAGATGGGAAAACGCGCTTGCAACCGTGTTGGAATCGGGCATGTCCATGATTCTGATGTCGGTAACGTGGGTTAGACAGGCGCCGTGCGGCGCGCTGGGTGTGACCACAAGCCTGCCTGAAAGTTGCCCTGCCGGAATACTCTCAATCCGTATCCAACACGGATTGCAAGGAAACCGGCCTGCCGACCAGCCAGCCCTGTGCGTATTCGCAGTCGAGCTCGCGAAGCGTATCGAGCTGGTCCTGGGTTTCCACGCCTTCGGCAATCATTTCACTGCCGAGCGCCCTGGTCATGGCGACGATGGCCTGCACGATGGCCTTGCCGCGTGGCTGGTCCATGGATCGGGTGAAGCTCTGGTCCAGCTTGATGCGATCAAAGTTGAGGCCCAGCAGGGGCCCCAGGTTCGAATACCCCGTGCCGAAATCATCGAGCGCCACTTCCATGCCGGCCGCATGGCATTCGTCGATCAGGTGCTTGATCAGGCTGTGCTTGAATACCAGACTTTCGGTGATTTCCACCTCCAGCCGATCACGTGGCAGGTCATGCGCATCGAGTTGCGCAAGCATTCGCTCGACCAGGCCGGGCTCCTCCAATTGTCGGGCGGATACATTGAGGGCAATGAAGGGAAGTGGCGACCTGCCGCGCTCGCGCAGAGCGGAAAGCATCTGGCACACGCGCTTCAGCACATACTCTCCGACCGGCACGATAAGCGAGGTTTCCTCGGCGAGCCGGATGAATTCGATCGGTGAAACCTGGCCGCGTTCCGGATGCTGCCAGCGAATCAATGCCTCGTAGCCCGCGATGTTTCCACTGGCAATATGCAGGATGGGTTGCAGCTGCATGTCCAGTTGATCGCGCTCGAGGGCATTGCGCAACTCGCTTTCCAGGCGAATCTTGTCGAAGGCATGGGTGTCCTCCTGGGCCAAGCGGCCCGGCTCCTGGCGGGTGTCTCCGGTCAGGGTGGCCAATGCCGAGCGGTAGCGCGAAAGCTGACTCATCAGCAGCGCGCGCACGACGGGATCGGCCGCGGCGAGACGTTCGGCAAACTGGTTGCGGTCGATGGGGGTGAGCACGCAGTCGCTCAAGGCCTGCGCGCTGGCGGAGCGCGGCGAGGAATCGATGACGGCCATTTCGCCCAGCAGCGCGCCGGGGCCGAGGTCACCGAGCAGGCGCGTCTTTCCATGCTGCACGGTGGTGATGCGCACCTGTCCAGTTTCAACCAGGAACGCCGTGGTGGGTGCATCGTCTTCGGCGAAAATCATCTCGCCAGCACGAAATGTCTTGCGAGGCATCGTTGTATTCATGCGCACGCCGCCCTTCAGTCCCAATGGTGCGATTGTGGCAGAACCGTCCGTTGCCGGTGTGTGGGCGCGGCAGTCCTGCCTGGTATCAATGTCGCGGGTTGGCAAAAAAGAACAAGGGCCGCATACGCGGCCCTTGTTCAGGATCAACGAACGTAGCTATCAGGGGCAGGGGCTGAAGCCACAGCCAGCCGAGCTGATGAAGGGCACGGTTGCGCTCAAGCCATCCTGGGTTGAATAGGTGCATGAGCCCGCGCCTACCGCAGTGGGACCGGCTATGGTGAATCCTGTCGCGCTTCCGGAGTGGGTGGTCCGACCATTGCCACCCGTAGTTCCAGTAAAGGACGCGGGATTGATCGCAGCAGATCCGGTAACCGTGCATGCACCGGTAATCGCTACGCCTGGAATCGGATTTCCAAACGTATCCACTGCGCCAATCTGAATGTTGAATCCAGTGGCAGGTGGATCAATGCCGACAATCACCAGATTCGGCGAAACCTGCAACGCGGCCAGATTGACGATGATATCGACACTGGTTGAAGTGCCACCGCCAAAGAAGGTCAAGGTACCGCTGGGCGATTCGCCGGAGCTCGCAGTCAAGCCGGACGTCACCACATTGGCAACTGCGCATCCATTTGCGCCCGTGCTGCTACCCAATACTCCGGTTCCACTGACGCCATCAACCGTGCCCGTCCCCGATCCCAGCTGGAATGCGAAACCGAGGCGCACGCGCTGCAGCGGAGCCAACATCGCATCCCTCAGGCAGACAATGACTTGCTGCGTGGTGTTGCCGATGATCGGCGAAGGTGCTGCCGTGATGGAAGCCGGCGCAAGACCCGGATAGGAACCAATCTCGACGTCCGTCACGCGCTTGGCGCCACCGGTCACCGTATCCACGCTCTCGCCCTGCGCCCAGATCACATTCAGGAATCCAAGCGTGGAAATCGTGTAGTTGAGCGTGGCTGATGCACGGCCGATGTCATTGGTGACGCCAGTCGCGGTGATGTTGCCGTGCTGTGCGCGGGCAACCACGTAGGGCAGCACCGGACCGTAGTTGACCGATACGCCGGTGGTGTTGTTGAGATTGAAATTCGACGCCGTGGTCAGGCTGGTCTGCGAATTGATCTGCGAAACGGTCAGTGCGCTTTCAAGGTCGCTGTTGCCCTGGACATCCTGGCCGAACACGGCCAGCACGTCGCCCGGACCTGCGCCACCGCCGCCGGTGACGAACAGGCCGGAGGCCGCCGTGAACAGGTTGCCACCCTCTGCGGCGTCGCCGTTGACACCCGACATCGAGAACACGTCGCTGGCGACATTGTAGGGTTCATCGACCACGCCGAAGCGGATCACGGTGCCCGGCACAACCGGGTTGCCCTGGCGATCCTTGGCCAACGCGCTCACCGTCAGACTGTAGGTGGCGTCCGGATCATCCGGAATGCCATCGTCACCCACTGGCACGACATCTTCCGGCGGAATCACACCATCGGATACGCGATTCACGCGCAACGCATTGATGATCGGCGAGGTCAGGGTCAGGCTGAACAATTTGCCATCCGACACGACCACGGTCGTAGTCGCCGAAATCGGATCACTGATTCCGTTCGATACGTTGTTGTCGCTGCGATCCACCGTGGCGCGGATCTGGATCGGTCCCTGTACGGTGCCAGCCTGGAACGAGGCGGCGGCAATACCGTTCACGGTGCGCGTATTGACCGAAATGCCGCTGACCGGACCGCCAGCAGAGGTTGCCTGGAGGATGGATCCACCGGCACTGCCAACGATTTCGTAGCTCACGTTGTCCACCGCGCCCGGATCGGGCACCGGCTGGTTTGCACCGTCGCGTACCTGTACCGAAATCACTGAATTGGTCTGTCCACCAGAACCCGGGATGTAGACGCCGGCCGGACTGGGTGCGATATCCAGTGCCGCAGGCAATGGCGTTGCACCCTGTACGGTGAAGACCAGGGTCTTGGTCACGGTCAGGCCCGTGGCCGGATCGACCGCAGAGGCGGTTACTGTGGCACTGCCCGCCACATCATAGGACGTGGCGAAAAAGACATACGAGCCATTGTTGGTGGTGGCGGGAAAGCTCACCACGCGTGTCGCAAGCTCATTCACGTTGGTGGTGGACGGATCATCCGGTGGCGACAGGCTGACCGTGCTCGGCGAACTGGTGGTGAAGGTCGCATCCTGCGTCAATGCCGAAATCTGACCGCTGCTGTTGCGGAAGGTAAAGGAAACCTCCGCCATGAACGGAGACCCTGGATAAGGCAGGATGTTGTTCGGGTTGAGCGGCAGATTGGTTCGCGTTGCAATCAGGGTGATCGAGCCGGATTGCGGGGTGGCCGCGCCGCCGTCACCGCCGCCGCCGCCACAACTGGCTAAGGTTGCGCTGGCAAGCAGCAAGCCAAGCGTCTTGAAAGGGAATTTCATGTGGTTTCTCCAGGCTTGCAATGGGTTCTCGTGATACGTCTCTTTCGGCAGCACGTTGCCGTGCCGCCTGCCCCTGGACGTCTTACTTCAGACTCTCACTCAGGATTCTTGGCGTTACGAAGATGAGCAGCTCGGCCTTGGTGTCGGTGCGGCCGGTCTTCTTGAACAGGTTGCCGAGTATCGGCACGTCGCCCAAGAACGGAACCTTGGTCAAGTCGTCGCGCTTCTCGACCTCGTAGACTCCGCCGAGCACCACGGTCTGGCCATTGTCGACCAGTACGGAGGTGTTGATCTCGCGCTTGTCGATGATGGGCACCTGGCCACCACCCGGGTTGTCGATGTAGCGATTGACGGCATCCTTCTTGACACCCAGATTCAGCACCACGCGATCATCCGCCGTGATGGTCGGCGTCACCTTGAGCTCAAGAACGACTTCCTTGAACTGGACGGTCGCCGTACCGGTACCACCCGCACCGGAGTTCTGGAAGGTGACGTAGGCCACTTCCTGGCCCTGTTTGATCACGGCTTCCTTTTGGTTGGCGGTGACCACGCGCGGGCTGGATACGACTTCACCACGACCTTCGTTCTGCGCAGCGGACAGCTCCAGGTCCAACAGGTAGTCGGCACCCAGAATAGCGAGGCCAAAGCTGCCGGCTGGCGACGCAGCAGGCAAGTTGATGTTGAGGCGGTCATTCAGGTTGGGTACCGCGATGCCGCCGGTTCCTGCCGTGCTGCCCGGCGCAAATACCGGCAACCCGCGACCACCGCCAAAGCGATTGCTCAAGGCGAGGTTGCTCATGCGATCCGTGCCCGTTGCGGTTCCTGTGGTCGAGATGACATTGCCGTTGTTGTCCTCGTAGCCGCCGCTGATGCCAAACTTGACGCCCAGCTCGCGGGCAAAGGTATCGGTGGCGATGACGATGCGGGATTCGATCAACACCTGCTGCACCGGGCGATCAAGCACTGCGATCAGCTGGCGAATTTCCAGAACCTTTTCCGGCGTGTCGCTCACCAGCAGGGTGTTGGTGCGGTCGTCGTAGGTAACCGTGCCGCGTTTCGACATGAATCCTCGCTGCTGACTCTGCCCTGAAGCACCAGTTCCAGCCGAGCCACCCACCTGACCGCTGGAGACATCCTTGGTCAACAAGGCCGCGATATCCCGGGCATTGCCGTAACTGATGGGGATGTAGTCGGAGACCAGCTCCACCTTGTCTTCCATCTGCAGGCGTGCGTCGGCGATGGCCTGCTCGCGGTCGGCGATTTCCTTCTGCGGAGCAACCCAGATCACATTGCCCTGCTTGCGCTGGTCGAGACCCTTGGCGCGCAACACGATATGCAGCGCCTGGTCCCACGGCACATTGATCAGGCGCAAGGTCACGTTGCCCTGCACGCTGTCGGCGACGACGATGTTGAGGTCCGACACATCCGCGATCAGCTGCAACACCGAGCGCGTCGGAATGTCCTGAAAATTGAAGGTGACCCGGCTGCCGTTGAAGACCGGCTCGGCATTCTTGGCCAGCTTGTCGTCAACGCGCTTGGGAGCGACTTCGACCACGTATTCATTGCCGGTCTGGTAGGCGAGCTGCTCGAACGGACCCTTGGCCGATATCTCGATACGCACACCAGCTCCGCGCGAACGCGTCTCGATGTATTGCACCGGCGTCGCGAAATCGAGCACGTCCAGACGTTTGGCCTGGCTCGGCGGCAGCTTCACGTTGAGGATATCCAGCACAATCTTGTCGCCTTCCTGCTTCAGGTCGGCAGCAGCGCCTGGGCCGGAGAAGCTGACAAGGATGCGCCCTTCACCATCGGTGCCCCGGCGAAAATCGACATTGCTCAGCTCGACCGAATTGCTGGCTATGGTCTTGGTCGGATTGCGGCTGCCGGCAGCTGCCGCAGCCGCTGTCGTTCCTGCCACATTGGCCGCGATGCTGAGAACCAGCTCCTTGCCATTGATTCGGGTTTCGTAGCTTGCGGGCCGGAACAAGTCGACCACGACGCGCGTGCGCCCGGCGGCTTCCACCGTGGTGATGCCCGACGTGGCTCCTGCGCCAACCTCGATGCGACGCTGGCTGAGCGCATTTCGCGTGTCGGCCAGGTCGAGCGCGATTCTCGGCGGGGCTTCCGTGGTAAATGCCTGCGGCACCGTCACCGGTTCAGCGAACCGCATCGTGACTTCGACCCGCCCTCCGGGCTGTGCGGTGTAGGTGAGATCCTCAAGCACATTCTCGGCCTGTGCCGGATTTGCGAAGCTGAAACCGAGCAACGCGATCAGACCCGCGATTCCGGCTCGCCTTTTCCCTATGGCGGGCTTGCGCCCCTGGAAGTCAGTAGCTGTCGTAGTCATTTTGCTTACCCCCAACGGGTCGGTCATTTCTTGTCGGTATTGGCTAACGAGATCGAGGCTTGCCGCTCAACCCAGCCGCCGGTCAGATTTGGAACCAGTTCGACCAGTTCAATCTGGCCTTCATTGATTGCGGTAATGCGTCCGTAATTCTGGCCGGCGTAATTGCCCACATGGACGCGATGAATCGCGCCATTCGGATCCTTCAACAGCCCTTCCGGGGCCCCGGCTGCCCCCAGCGTTCCCACCATCTTCAAGCCATCAAGGGGAAAGCCCTCCAAAGGTTCCGGTACCCTGTTTTGGTCCGGCTTTGGTCCGGCATCTGCCGACATCTCGTCATCCTTGCTGGATGGCGGCATGTCGAACGGATCGCGATCATCCGGCGCTTTCAGCGTGTAGTCGAATTTCTCGAAGGTCTTCATTGTCGGAATGGGTTCGACATTGGGCTTTGCCTTTTTCTTCGCAGCCTCTACCCAGGTTCTCACCTCGTCGGTACCTGAAGTGCAACCAACGAGGACGATGATCGCAATGAACAGCGGCAGGATTCGATATGGGCGGGTGATTCGAAAGTCCATGTCACTCGCCTCCCTTGGTTTTGGCGGGAGCGGGCTTCTTCGCACCCTTGCCTGTCTTGGGTGCGTTCGCGGCCTCAAACTCGGCAATCTCGTCGTTGTCCATGTAACGGTACGTCTTGACGGTACCCTCAAGGGTCAGCGTGCCACCGGCACTCAGCACGGTCGCCCCTCCCTTCTTGGCGCCGCTTGGTCGCAGCGAAACGTCGTGCATGGTCAGGATCACGACGCGCGGGAGCGAGGCGACCTTGCTGATGAAGGCGCCGAACTCATGGTAGGTACCCACCATGCGCAGCTGGATCGGCTTTTCCGCGTAGAACCCCTTCATCACTTCTGGGCCTGGCTGGAAAAGGTCATTGCTAATGCCTGATCCGAGAGCTGCCTGGGAAATCTCCATGATCAATTTCGGCATTTCCGTCTTGCCTGGCAGCTGGTTGATCGCCTCTTGCAGCTTGTCGGTCATATCCTTCAGCTGCTTTTCCAGCGCGGGAAGATTGACCACCTGAGCCCACTTCTTGGTGAAGTCGTCTTTCAGGCCCGCTTCCTTCTTTTCGGCCTGCTTCAACTCTTCTTGCTGCTCGCTGATCTTGAACCACCAACCGAGGAACAGGATGGCGGCGATGATCAGGATGGCAAAGAATGCCTTGATCGATTTTGGCCAGTTGCCGACATTGTTGCGATCAAGATTTCGGAGGTCGTCGAAGAAACTCATGGCTTCTTCTCCTCTGTGGCTGGCTTTGCTGGAGCCTCCTTGTCGGTCAGCTTGGTCGCCGCCGCATTCAGCTGCGCACCCAAATCCGCAGCTGGCTTGGCAGGCGCCGCTGCCGGAGCTGCAGCCGCGGAAGCCGACGCGGCATCCTTTCCATCGGCAGCCGCACTCTTTTCGGCCTCGGTCTGCGATTTCTTTGTGTTGACTGCCAAGGAAAACTCGAAAGGAAGTCGAGAGTCCACGTCTTTGGCGCCTTCCTTGTTCTCGATCTTGGCCAGATCCGCCTTGCCAAGATAGGGCGAGTTTTCCAAGGCCTTCATGTAGGTCGCCACACGCGTGCTGGACTCGGCCACTCCCGCAAAGGTAAGCGTGTCTCCGCTCTGCTTGATGGAGGTCAAACGCGTGCCGTCGGGGATGGTCTTCGACATCTGGTCAAAAAGATGAACCATCTGCGCCCGATTGGCTTGCAGGTCCTCGATGATTTCCTTGCGTGCCAGCAATTGGGCTCGAGTGCGCTCGAGCTCCTTGATGGATTCGATATCTTTCTCCAGCAGCTTGATCTGGTCGGACAAATACCGGTTGCGCTCGTTCTGGTTGTCAATGCGCATGCCCATCCAGTACGACGCGCACAGAAACACGAACACCGCAGCCGCAGCCGACATGGCGAGCATCATGTAGAACTCGCGCTCGCGCTGCTTGCGCCGCTCAGCTCGCCAAGGCAATAGGTTGATTCTGGCCATCAGTCGAAACTCCTCATCGCCAGCCCACACGCAATCATCAGCGCCGGAGCATCCTGCGCGAGCGTCTGCGCCTGAACGCGCGACGAGAGCGACATGTTGGCAAGCGGGTTGGCTACCACGCAGGGCACGCCCAGCTGCTCTTCAACCATGTCGGCAACGCCCGTGATCGACGCGCAGCCACCTGCAAGCACGATCTGATCAACCCGGCTGTACTCGCTACCGGCAAAGAAGAACTGCAGCAGGCGACTGATCTGCTGGACCATCGCCTCCTTGAATGGCTCCAGTACCTCAATCTCGTAGGACTCAGGCAATCCGCCCTGGCGCTTTGCCAGTCCGGCTTCCTCGTAGCTCAAGCCGTAGCGGCGCATGACCTCGTCGGTCAGCTGCTTGCCACCAAAGACCTGTTCCCGGGAATAGATGGTGCGCTGATTGCGCAACACGATCAGGGTCGTCATGGTCGCCCCGACATCGATGACGGCGACAACCGCATCCTTGGGCACCGACAACTGATCGGCAACAAGCTTGAAGGCGTTTTCCATCGCAAACGCCTCGACATCCATGGTTTTGGCGGCCAGACCCCCGAGATCGAGGGCAGCAATCCGCAAATCGACGTTTTCCGTGCGTGAGGCGGCAAGCAGGACGTTGACCATATCCGGGTTGTCCTTGACCGGGCCAAGGACTTCGAAGTCAAGACTGACTTCTTCAATCGGATAGGGGATGTACTGATTCGCCTCGACCTGGATCTGCGCCTCCATGTCCTCCTCGGACAGGTCGGCCTGCATCGGGACGATCTTTGTGATGACCGCCGATCCCGCCACGGCTGCTGCCGCAGCGCGCGTTTTTGCGCCGGATCGGGCCAATGCACGCCGAATGGCATCGCCTACGGCCTCGACCTCGACGATACCTTTCTCGACGACGGCGTTCGGCGGCAATGGCTCGACGGCGTAGTGTTCAACGCGGTAACGACCGCCCGTCTGACTCAGCTGCAACAGCTTTACGGCCGTTGAACTGATGTCGACTCCGATCAGAACCGGTGCCTTAGGAGTGAAGAGTCCCACTACTTTTTCCCCTTCCCACGCGCCCTTACGAGCGAAACATGTGCTTTCACATTAAATCTAAATCTTAACCAATTGGCAACAGGGTCCTCTCAATTAGTCGACCCCGTCGCGAAAATGGCCGAATTTGGTGCCTTTCTGGCCCCTTGGCGCCCCCGGAAAGGCCTGAACGGGCGCTAACACCTATACTGTGTCGTCTGGTCCCGCTTTCTTCCTTGACTGCCATCACAAGTCAAATCCACTGCATGAGAATTTTCCTACGTCTGGCCCGCTATGCGCTTTACCTCGGACTGGGTGGCGCGCTGCTGGGTTTTCTTGCCCTTGGCATCGCCTATTGGCTGATTTCGCCTCGCCTGCCGGCCGTCGAGTCCCTGAAGAACGTGAACCTCCAGGTGCCGTTGAAAGTGCTGTCCGCAGACGGCAAGCTGATGGCGACCTTTGGCGAAACCCGGCGCATTCCCATCACCATGAAGGACGTGCCGGATCGCCTGCGTTATGCGGTGCTGTCGGCTGAAGACGCGGATTTCTACAGCCATTCGGGTATCGATTTCGGCGGAATTGCGCGTGCCGTCTGGCTGGTCACCACCACCGGCAGCAAGCACGTCGCAGGCGGCAGCACGATTACCCAGCAGGTTGCACGCCAGTTTTTCCTGAGTCCCGAAGTCACCTATACGCGCAAATTGTCGGAAATCTTCCTCGCGTTCCGCATCGAGAATGCGCTCAGCAAGGACGAGATCCTCGAGCTTTATCTCAACAAGAGTTTCTTCGGCAATCGCGCCTACGGTATTGCTGCAGCGGCCGAGTTTTACTACGGAAAATCGCTCGACCAACTGACGCTCGCCGAGTGCGCGATGCTGGCTTCCTTGCCCAAATTTCCATCCACGGGCAACCCGATCAGCAACCTTCCGCGCGCGCTGTTGCGCCGCGCCTATGTGCTTGGACGCATGCTGGATCTGGGCCATATCGACAAAGCCAGGTATGACGCGGCAATGGCCGAGGACGACCTCTCCTTTGCCCACGAGCCACCGATCGAGATCGAGGCTTCCTACCTCGCCGAAATGGTCCGACAGGAAGCCATTACGCGCCTGGGCAACGACGCACTCAACAACGGCTACGTCATACGCACCACGATTGAATCCACCGACCAGGCAGCGGCGAACCAGTCGCTGCGGGAATCGTTGCTCAACTACGACATGCGCCACGGCTATCGCGGCGCGGAAGCGCACGTGGAGCTCGGCTCCGAACGCGACCCCGAACACCTGGCCACGCACATCGAATCCCATGATGTGGTCAGCGGGTTGATGCCCGGCATCGTCAGTGCGAGCAGCGAAACCGAAGCCATCGCGTACTTGAAGGACGGCCAAAGCGTCGCGCTTGATCTCACCGCCGTTGAATGGGCCCGCCCCTACATTGACGACAGTCGGCACGGCCCCTCGCCCAAGCGGGTTTCGGACGTGCTCAAGGTTGGCGACATCATCCGCGTGGTGCGTGACGACAAGGGCACTTGGCGCCTGGCCCAACTTCCCGCAGTGCAAGGTGCGTTTGCCGCCCTGGATCCGGAGGATGGTGCCATCCGCTCGCTGATCGGCGGTTTCAACTTCTCACGCAGCAAGTTCAACCGGGCCACCCAATCGAGCCGCTCGGCCGGATCCAGCTTCAAGCCCTTCCTGTATTCGGCGGCTTTCGAGCATGGATTCACCCCCGCCTCGGTGGTCAACGATGCTCCCCTGGTGTTTCCGGACCCATCGCGGCCCAACGGCCTGTGGACGCCTTCGAATGACGACAACAAGTTCGACGGCCCCATGCGCTTGCGCGAGGCCCTGGTGCAGTCGAAAAACCTGATCTCGGTCCGCCTGCTCGATGCCATTGGCGTCCACTATGCCCACGAGTACGTGACCCGCTTCGGATTCAACGCACAACAAATCCCCGAGAACCTCTCCATGGCACTCGGCACCGCTGCCGTATCCCCGCTGGAAATGGCACGCGGCTACGCAGTGCTTGCCAATGGCGGGTTTCTCGTCGATCCCTATTTCATCGCCGAGATCAGTGACCGGGACGGCAAGCTGATCTACCGCGCCGATCCTGCACGGGTCTGCCGCGAGTGTCCGCAGCGCCAGCTCGAAGGCAGCGGCGGCTCCGTCGGCTCGGATGCGCCCTCGCCTGCTGGATTCAGCGCGATCAGCAGCGCCCATGCAACCCCAGCCGCAGTTTCCACCGACGGCAGCCCCCGCCTTGCTCCGCGCGTCCTCGACGCGAGGGTTGCCTACCTGGTGACGTCCCTGATGCGCGATGTCATCCGGCGTGGAACAGGATCCGGCGCGATGGTGTTGAAGCGCAACGACCTCGCCGGCAAAACCGGAACCACCAACGAATACCGGGATGCCTGGTTCTCCGGTTTCAATGCAAGAATCGCCGCAACGGCCTGGGTTGGATTCGACGATTTCAGTTCGCTCGGCAGCCGCGAGTTCGGTGCCAAGTCCGCGCTTCCGATCTGGATCGGATTCATGCGCGAAGCATTGGCCGACGTGCCAGAGCAGCCCTTCGACATGCCGGCCGGCATCACCACGGCGCGGATCGACAGACACAGTGGCTTGCTCGCATCCGCCGGTGACGCCGAGTCGATGATCGAGTATTTCAAGACCGAAGATGTCGACCAACTGGCAGCGCGCCCGGATTCGCAACAGGAAGAGCTGCGCGAAGCCTATGACGTGTTCTGATGCACCATTCTGCGCGGGGCCGACATGGCGACTCCAGACGACGCATTGCGGTTGAAGCCGCGCGCCTGATTGCCGACCAGGGCATGCGCGACTATCACGCGGCGAAACTCAAGGCGGCCTCGCGGCTGGGGTTTTCGCCAGATGTTGATCTGCCGCGCAACGCTGAAATCGAATCGGCCCTGCGCGAACACCAGCGCCTGTTCCAGGCGCAGACCCAAACGGCCATCCTGGCCCGCCTGCGTTCCGCTGCGCAGGAAGCGATGCGTTTCTTCCACCAGCTTGAACCGCGACTGGTGGGTGCCGTGCTGGAAGGAACCGCCGATGAGCATTCCGCCATCTGCCTGCACCTGTTCGCGGATGACGTGGCAACGGTCATTGCGCTGCTGGCTGAACGCGGCATCCCCTATCAACTGCATGATCGGCGGATCCGCCTGGATGCCGTCACCGACACCCGCTTGCCGGTGCTGGAATTCACGGCAGGCACCAACACCATCGACGTCACGGTGTTTCCCCGCGACGGCTTGCGCCAGGCTCCTTTGGACCGCATCACCGAACGGCCGATGCGTCGCGCAAGCATCGATGCCGTGAGCCAGCTTCAGGACCCAAGCCCAGGCGCCTGAATCGTCACGCAAGCATCCAACGCATGCCCGGCCGCCTTGCTTCAGCGCTTGTCCATTGCCACGTAATTGCGCTCGGCGGCGCCCGTGTAGACCTGGCGCGGACGACCGATCTTGCCATCCGCTGCGCCCTGCTGCTCGAGCCAGTGCGCCACCCAACCGGCGGTCCGCGCAATGGCAAACATCACCGTGAACATCTCGGTGGGAATCTTCAGTGCCTTGTAGATGATGCCCGAATAGAAATCGACATTCGGGTACAGCTTGCGGTCGACGAAGTAGGAGTCCTTGAGCGCAACCTCTTCAAGCGCCATGGCCACATCAAGCAGGGGATCCTTGAGGTTGAGGTCCGCCAGAACCTTGTGGGTCATCTCGCGGATGATGGTCGCCCGTGGATCGAAATTCTTGTAGACGCGATGGCCGAAGCCCATCAGGCGGAATCCGGAGTCCTTGTCCTTGGCCTTGGCCACCGCGGACGCAACATTGCCGGCATCGCCGATTTCCGTGAGCATGCTGAGCACGGCCTCGTTGGCTCCGCCATGTGCGGGCCCCCACAATGCAGCGATACCTGCAGCCACGCAAGCATACGGATTGGCGCCAGTCGAACCGACCAGTCGCACGGTCGAAGTGGACGCATTCTGTTCGTGATCGGCATGCAGGATGAACAACAGGTCAAGCGCCTTGGCTACCACCGGACTCAGCTCCAGCGGTTCGCTCGGCACCTCGAACATCATGTGCAGGAAACGCGTCACGTACTCGAGGTTGTTGCGCGGATAGCGCACCGGCCAGCCGATCGAATAGCGGTATGCGGCCGCGGCAATGGTCGGCACCTTGGCGATCAGACGGATCGCAGCCAGCCTGCGCTGCTCGGGATCATCCATGTCCAGGGTGTCGTGGTAGAAGGCCGACAGCGAGGCAACCGACGCGCACAGCATGGCCATTGGGTGGGCGTCGTAGTGGAAACCGTTGAGAAAGTTCTTCTGCGCTTCATGCATCATCGTGTGATGCGTTACCTCATGCTCGAAAACGCCGAATTCCGCCTTGCTCGGCAACTCGCCATTGATCAACAGGTAGGCAGTTTCGAGAAAGCTTGACTGCTTGGCCAATTGCTCGATCGGATAGCCGCGATACAGCAACACGCCCTTGTCGCCATCGATGTAGGTGATGGCGCTGCGCGTACTGGCCGTTGAAACAAATCCCGGATCAAAGGTGAAGTAACCGGTGTCGCGGTGCAGCTTGCCGATATCGAGGGCTGGATCACCCAAGGTGCCAGAGACGACCGGCAACGACGTGCTGCGGTCATTGATGGTATCGGTGAGGTTCACTGCTTTGTCGGACACGACGGGCTCCTTTTGGCGGGTTTCGGACTCGCGGCATCTGGCCTTGCGGGAGCGCAGGGGCAAATGGCCGAACGTCGAAGATCGGACTCCCGCATGGGATGCGCGCGTCCGCATCCTGATTATCGCATAGCGCATAGGCGCGCATTCGGCGTTCGCGAATGAAGCGCACAAACAAGAACGCCGGCTGTGGGCCGGCGTTCCTGCATAAATCGGGAATCGTGCGTTACTTGGCGTAGCGACGACGGAACTTGTCCACGCGGCCACCGGAATCCACGATCTTCTGCTTGCCGGTATAAAACGGGTGGGACTGGCTGGAAATATCGATCTTGATCAGCGGATACTCTTGGCCATCCGTCCACTTGACGGTTTCCTTCGACGACATCGTCGAACCGGTCAGGAACGAAAAGTCGCTGGACAGATCCTGGAAAACGACGGGCTGGTACTTGGGGTGGATATCGGGCTTCATGGGACGCTACCGTTGACCGGGCTGACCCCGGAGAAAAGAGCGCGATTATAGGTGGCAATCAGACAACGACGCAAGTTTTTCGCATTGGAGCGAAAATCATCCGCATGGCGCGAAGAATTCATGCAAGCCGCTGTTTCCACAATCATTTCATGCGTATTTGGTGTGCGGTCCCAGACAAATCTCAAGCGGCGCCCAATGCATCCCTGATCAGGTTCTCGAATTTTCCCTGTTCCACTCCCAGCACGATTCGGGCATTCACCGGCCGAGCCATGCGTTGTTCCCAGTCGACCACGGTGGCGCCACGTGTCAGGCCTCCCGCCAGTTCAATGCCAACGTGACGTTCGGCGGACTCCACGATGATGGACGGATCAAGGGCCACGGCCATCGCCAATGCGTCTGCGGAAAGCATGCGCTGGCGTCCATGTTGCCTGGCCCAGCTTCGCGTTCGACGGGAAACCGAGGCATAGAATCGCGCCCGCTCATCATCGGCGGCCAGCCATTGCTCGAGGTCGTCATACGCAAGGCCATGGTGCATGGTGGCCTCCCAGTCCACCAGATCGAACGTCGGCCAGTTGCTGAACACCACATGCGCAGCTTCCGGGTCGAAGCCGATGTTGAATTCCGCCGGCACCAGATGCGTATTGCCGCGCCCGTTGACGGCGCCACCCATGATCACCAGACGCGCAACCCGCCGCGGCAATTCAGGATCCAGGCGCAGCGCGAGCGCCAGGTTGGTCAACGGCCCCAGTGCCACCACGGTCAGTTGACCGGCAAATTCCCTGCTCAAGCGACTGATCGCCAGTGCAGCGTGTTCGTTGGCGGCTGCCCGCGTTGATCGCGAATAGCCGGTATCACCGAAGCCATCGGCGCCATGCACGAACGCGGCATCCGCGGCATCCAGCACCAGGGGCGTCGCGCAGCCAGGGAACACGGGAGTTTCGTGTCCCATCACGTCAACCAGCTTCAGGGCATTGTTCACGGTATGCCGCAAGCCGACGTTGCCCGCGGCGATCGCCAAGCCTTTCACCTCGGCATGCTGATGCGCCATCAGGATCGCCAGTGCGTCATCGACGCCCGGGTCGGTATCAATCAGTAGCGGTGCGCGCATGGTCATCCATTCGAAGGGCCGGCATGGATTGTTTCAGACATGGGTGCGGTTCCTCCACAGGCACGCATTCCACCCCGGGGCGTCATGCGTCCGCGAAACGTGCAGAGTTACCGACCCAGCGCGCAATCAAACGATCGCATGCTCCTGCATGCTTGCGCAGCATGGTGCCGGCCACGTCCTGGACTTCCGCGAGCATGGCAGCATCGCGCGTCAGGTTTGCAATGCGGAATTCGAGCCGGCCGGTTTGCCGCGTACCCAGCAACTCGCCCGGGCCGCGCAGCTTGAGATCCTTTTCCGCGATCTCGAAACCATCGTTGGTTTCTCGCAGTGCATTCAGGCGCTCGCGCGCCATCGCCGAAAGCGGCGGCTGATACAGCAACACGCAGCTTGACGCCAGGCTCCCCCGGCCCACGCGTCCGCGCAACTGGTGCAACTGCGCCAGACCAAGGCGTTCCGCGTTCTCCATGATCATCAGGCTGGCATTGGGCACATCCACGCCCACTTCAATGACGGTGGTCGCAACCAGCACGCTGATGGCACCGGACTGGAATTGCTGCATGACCTTCTGCTTTTCGGCCGGTTTCATGCGCCCATGGATCAGGCCGATGGAAATGCCTTGCAGCGTGCGCTCCAGTTCGGCATGGGTGGTTTCGGCAGCCTGCGCTTCCAGTTGTTCGGAATCTTCAATCAGGGTGCACACCCAATAGGCCTGCCGTCCTTCGCCGCAGGCGGCGCGGATGCGATCGACCACCTCGGCGCGACGCGCAGTGGAAATGGCAACCGTGGTCACCGGACTGCGCCCGGGCGGGAGTTCATCGATGCGTGACACGTCCAGATCGGCATAGGCGGTCATCGCCAGGGTGCGCGGTATCGGCGTGGCCGTGAGCACCAGTTGATGCGGGACAAGTTCGGCATCGGCTCCCTTGTCACGCAAGGCCAGGCGTTGGTGGACTCCGAAGCGATGCTGTTCATCGATGATGACCAGGCCGAGCTTGCGGAACGCGACGGCATCCTGCATCAGCGCATGGGTACCGATGACCAGTTGCGCCGGACCCTGCAGCGCGGTCATGGCCGCTTGCCGTGCCTTGCCCTGGACCTTGCCGGCCAGCCATACCGGCTCGATGCCGAGCGGCGCAAACCAGTCGCGGAAGTTGCGCAGGTGTTGCTCCGCCAGCAATTCCGTGGGCGCCATCAGGGCGACCTGGAATCCGGATTCAATGGCGACCAGCGCAGCCAGCGCGGCAACCACGGTCTTGCCGGAGCCGACGTCGCCGTGCACCAGGCGCAGCATGGGCTCGCTGCGCGACATGTCGCGTGCGATCTCCCGCGCAACGCGCTGCTGCGCACCGGTGAGCTTGAATGGGAGTGCGGCAAGCAAGTCGCGTTGTGCTTCGCCCGTTCCCGCCAGGCCCGGTGCGCGATGCGAGCGGATCCTGGCCCGCAGGCGCTTCATGCCCAGGTGATGCGCCAGCAATTCCTCGAATGCCAGCCGCCGCTGGCTCGGATGGATGCCTTGAAGCAGCGCCGCAACGTCGGCGTCAGCGGCCGGGCGATGTACTTGGAGCAGCGCGTCGCGCAATGACTGCAGGCGCAAGGGTTCAAGCAATGGTGCCGGGATCTGCTCGAGTTGCGCGGCCGGCGGAAGCTGCAGCAGTGCCTTTGCAATCAGCACGGCAAGCCGCTTCTGGCCGAGGCCTTCGGTGGTCGGGTACACGGGGGTCAGGCACTCGTCCACGCCCGAACCATCGGCCAGCACCCGCTGGTATTGCGGATGCACCATCTCGAAACCGTGTGCGCCGTACCTGACCTGGCCATAACAGCGCAGTCGCGTACCCGGCGCCAGTTGCTGTACCTGGGTGCGACGGAAACTGAAAAAGCGCAAGGTCAGCATTGAACGTGCGTCATCGGTGATGACGACGCGCAATTGCGGACGGAAGCGGAACCCTTGCTCGACGGCTTCGACCGTGCCTTCAACCTGGACGCTATCCGCGGCACGCAGGTCGCGAATCGCAGTGATGCGAGTGCGGTCCTCGTAGCGCAACGGCAGGTGGAACCAGAGATCCTGGATGCGCAGGATGCCCAGCCGCGCCAGCGTCGCTTCCAGGGCCGGGCCGACTCCGGGCAGGCTGGCGACGGCTGCCAGGCCTGGATCGGCTGATTCGCGCGGATGCAGGTGAGGTGCCGACCTCATGCGACCAGCACAGCCTTGATGACCCGCGCGATCACGCAAACCCTGGGTCAGTCGACCACGGCAACCAGATCGATCTCGACCTGCGCAGCCCGCGGCAGTGCCGCGACACCGATCGTTGAACGCGCCGGATACGGTTCACGGAAATACTGCTTCATCACCTCGTTGACCGCGGAGAAATTGCCCAGATCGGTGAGATAGATGCCAACCCGCACGACATTCCCGAAGTCCGCGTTGGCCGCGGCCAGGACCGCCTTGAGATTCTCGAAAACCTGCCGTGCCTGGGTGCTGATGTCACCTTCCACCAGTTCGCCGGTCGCGGGATCGAGCGGCGTCTGACCCGACAGGTACAGGGTATTGCCGACCTGTACGGCCTGCGAGTACGGACCGATGGCCTTGGGAGCGCGGTCGGAATGGATGATACGGCGTTGCGACATGTTCACTTCCTCGATTCAGACAGGATGACGATAAACCGCGTTGACGACCGCAAGTCGGCGCACGCCGCGCATGACATCGGCCAAGTGCTTGCGGCTGGTGACTTCTATGGTGAACAACAAGGTCGCCGTCATCAGGTCGCGCTCCTTGTATTCCACATTTTCGATGTTCGAATTGGCCTGCGCCACCGCCGCCGCAACCTGTGCAAGCACGCCAGGCTTGTTGGCAACGATGATGCGCAACTCCACCCGATAATCGCCACTGACGCTGGTGTCCCAGGCGATCTCCACGCAGCGTTCCGGCGTCTTGCGCAATTCCACCATGTTCGGGCATTCGAGCCTGTGCACGACAATGCCCTTGCCGGCGGACAGGTAACCGACGATTTCGTCACCCGGAACCGGATGGCAGCAGTTGCCGAAACTGAGCACGCCCCGTTCAGCGCCGGTGATCAGGATCTTTTCGGCGGACCGCGCATTCAAACCGGGCAATGCTTCATCATGGAGTTGCAGCAGGCTGCGCGCAACCTGTTCGGCGGTGCGGTTGCCGAGTGCGATGTCGGCAAGCAGGTCCTCCAGGGCACGCAACTTGTTGTCTTCGAGATAGCGGCCCAGTTGATCCGGCGGCAGTGCTTCGAGCGAGCCACCCAGCGCATCCATGGCGCGATCCAGCATGCGATGACCCAGTTCGATGGCGTCTTCGTGTTGCAGGCGCTTGAGGAAATGCCGGATTGCCGTACGCGCCTTCGCCGTGACCACCCATTCCAGCCATTGCGTGCTCGGCACGGCGGATGGTGCGGTGATGATTTCCACCGATTGGCCGCTGCTCAAGCGGGTACGCAGCGGCGCCAGCTTCTTGTCGACGCGCGCGGCCACCGCGTGGCTGCCGACATCGGTATGCACCGCATAGGCGAAATCCAGGGCCGTGGCATTGCGCGGCAGGGCGAGGATCTTGCCGCGCGGAGTGAACAGATAGACCTCATCCGGAAACAGGTCGACCTTGACGCTTTCGATGAACTCCAGCGACGAGGGCATCTGGCGCTGTTCGTCGACGAGGCTCGTCACCCATTCACGCGCGCGATTCTGCGCGCTGTTGGCCGGCATGGAATCGCTCTTGTAGGCCCAGTGCGCGGCAACACCGCGCTCGGCCACGGTATTCATGTCTTCGGTACGGATCTGGATCTCGATGGGCGCACCAAAGGGGCCAAACAGTACGGTGTGCAGCGACTGATAACCGTTGGCTTTCGGAATTGCGATGAAGTCGCGGAACCTGCCATCCAGTGGCTTGTACAGGGCATGCACCGCACCCAGCGCGTGGTAACAGTGCATGACCGAATCAACGACCACGCGGAATCCGTAGACGTCCATGACCTGGGCAAAGGATTTGTGGTCGCTGCGCATCTTCTGGTAGATGCTGTAGGGCGACTTGATCCGGCTGATGGTGCGGTGGGCAAGTCCCTCGGCATTGAGTCGAGCCTCCAGCGCGGATTCGATTTTCGCCATGACTTCGCGACGATTGCCCAGCGCGGTGCGGATGCGCTCCGAGATGACCCGGTGTCGGTTCGGATGCATGGCGCGGAAGCCGAGATCCTGCAACTCGGCCTTGAACTGGTTCATGCCCAGGCGCTGCGCAATCGGCGCGTAGATCTCCAGGGTTTCCAGGGCAATGCGACGGCGCGACTCCGGCTCCATGGCGCCGAGGGTTCGCATGTTGTGCAGACGATCGGCCAGCTTGATCAGAATCACGCGCAAGTCGCGTGCCATCGCCAGCAGCATCTTGCGGAAGCTCTCGGCAGCGGCTTCCTGGCGACTCTTGAAGTGGAGCTTGTCGAGTTTGGTAACCCCGTCAACCAGTTCAAGCACGGCGCTGCCGAACTCGTCGTTCAAGCATTCGGCGGTGACATCGGTATCTTCGAGGGTGTCATGCAGGATCGCGGCAATGATGGTTTCGACATCCATGCCAAGCTCGGCGAGGATGCCGGCCACCGCGATCGGATGGGTGATGTAGGGCTCGCCGCTGCGCCGGGTCTGGCCCTTGTGCGCCAACGCACCGACCTCGTAGGCGCGCCGCACGCGCGCGACTTGCGCCTCCGGCAGGTAGCCGGAAAGCTTGTCCTCCAGCGCCAGCACATACGCGGGGACCTTGTTGCGCCTGGTCGTTCGCGAATCCGCAGCTGCCTTCATCGCCACCTCGCTGCCGCGCCCGATCAGGCCGCCGCGCAATGGCCGGATTTGCCGCGGAGCATCGCCAAATTACAGGTCGTCGCCACCCTTCGAAAGGTCGTCATCCACTTCCGCGGCCGCCCATTCCAGGGCCTCGCGTTCGGCGCGCTCGCGGGCTTGCCGGTCGATCTCGTCGATCATGGTCAGGTCCACCTTGCGTGCTGCGATTTCGCGCAGGGAAACCACGGTCGGCTTGTCGTTGTGGGCTTCAATCGTCGGATCAGCGCCCTTGGAGAGCTGACGCGCGCGCTTGGTCGCCATCAACACCAGTTCGAATCGGTTATCGACGACCGAAAGACAATCTTCTACGGTAATACGCGCCATCTGCAGCCAGCCTCTTGGAAATCAGTTGCAACACCGGTTTGGGCGGGTATTCTAGCGGGCTGATATATTGCAGTGCAATCAAGGCGCCCGAACGCCCGATCCGCAATGCATCAGCGAGCAACCGGAAGCCGGTTTGATTTACCCTGCCGGATGTACCCGGCCTGATCCTGGCGCGCCAACCTGACCCGTGGCGCTCGGCGTACTGCAAGGAACCCTGTACCCATGCTGCGATCCTTCAATCCAACACCCGTTCGCAACAGGCTGCTGGCCGCATCCTTGCTGGTGTTGGCCGGCTGTACGATTGCCAAGCCGCGAACCGACGATCCCTGGGAGAAATTCAATCGCAAGGTCTATGCCTTCAATGTGAAAGTCGACAATGCGGTGATCCGCCCCACGGCCGTGGTCTATCGCAAGATCACATCACCCAATGTGCGACGCATCCTCAGCAATTTTTTTGCCAATTTGCGCATGCCGATCACCATCGCAAATGATGCACTGCAAGGCGAGATGAAGGACGCCCTCAAGGGTACCGGGCGCTTCCTCATCAACAGCACGGCGGGATTTCTCGGCTTTTTTGATCCGGCCAGTGAAATGCGCCTGCCGCCGCAGGAAACCGACTTCGCCGTGACCTTGGCCAAGTGGGGCGTCGGCGAAGGCCCGTATCTGGTATTGCCCTTGGTTGGCTCGACCAGTGCGCGCGACATCTGGCGCATGCCGGTCGACGGCCGCCTGTTCGATCCCATGGGGTATTACTCGCGCACCCACGATTACGAACTCGGTCGCCAGTATTGGCCGAGCATGGCTTATCTGGTCACCCTTCGCGCCGGCGCCATCGACGCGGAGAACCTGGTCGAGGGTGCGTTCGATCCGTACGTGTTCTACCGCGATGCCTACCGGCAACGACGCCTGTACCTGATATACGACGGCGAACCGCCTTTTGAGGCCATCCAGCAATTGCAGGGGTTGGACGAGGACGATCTGGACTCGCTGTTGCAGGAACAGATCGACTACGAAAAACAGCAGCCGACCCCGCAGCCGTGATTGCCTGACGCCTGGATCAATCCAGAATCAGGTGCCCTGCACTGGAGCGGTGTCGCTCGAACCCAACATGCCAGTGGCATCTCCCAGCCTGGCAATGGCACGCAAGCGATCCGACATGCCCCGGTAAACCAGTCGGCACTGGCTGCGACTGGCCGCAGCCGACCAAGCCAGCAGTACTGCCAGGGTCACGCTGTCTGCACTTTCCAGGTGCTCAAGATCCAGCTCGAAATTTCCATTGGCCGGAATCTGCTTGCCCGCAGCGAGCGCCTGCGCCGCGTTGGCGACATCGATGCGCCCGACCAAGCGTGCCGAGGTGGCCGAAGTCGGCTGCATTGAAAACGCCGGACTCACGGCCCGCTCGTGCGCTTGTCGAGGCTCTCCAGGGCCTTCTCGCCCTGGGTTTCAAGGCGCACGATCAGTGAATCGAGGCTGGTGGCCTGGATTTCCGCCGCAACCTGGTTGCGGTAATTGGTGATGTAGGAAATGCCTTCGATGATCACGTCATAGGCCTTCCATTCACCGGATGCCGCCTGGCGGAACGCATAGTCGACGGCGACGCTCTTGCCATCATCGAGGATCACCTGGGTGCGCACGATGGTGCGCTTGGCATTGAGCTCGCCCTTGAAGGGCAACACGCGCACGTTGCCGCGCGTGTAGTTGAGCAGCCCTTCCGCATAGCGGTGCGCGATCGAGTTGTAGAACGCCTTGGCAAAACGCGAACGTTGCTGTGGCGTTGCTTCACGCGCATTGCGGCCCAGAACGAGCAGCGAGGCGTACTCGATATCAAAATGCGGCAGCAGGATCGCGTCGATCTCGCGGATCAGCTTGTCGCGATCCGCCTTGAGCTCCTCGCGGTGGGCGCCAATGCTGTTGGCAAGATCATCGGCGATCTTCTGCACGACCTGGTCTGGCGCCAGGTTTGCAGCGTGCGCAAACGACACGCTGGAGAATCCCAGAACCAACCCAAGTAGTCCCGCCGTCAACTGCCGCATGCCGTGTGCCTCCAATGGCTGTCTGTGTGAAGGATGGTGTTACTCGGATCCATCCGTTTTCGCCTGGTCACCCTGTTTGGCGGTATCGCCACCCACCAGGAATTTGCCGATCAGGTCTTCCAGCTGCATCGAGGACTGGGTCAGGATGACTTCATCGCCATCCTTGAACATGTCCGGCGAGCCACCGGGCTGGATGCCAACGTACTGATCTCCCAATAAACCGCTGGTGAATATGGCGGCAGCGGAATCGTCGGGAATCTCGGCAAAGCGCTTGTCGATGCCGATCATCACGATCGCGCTCAGGGTTTGCGGATCAAGCGTGATTGACTGAACCGAACCGATGCGCACGCCCGCCAGCTTGACCGGCGCGCGCACCTTGAGCTGGCCGATGTTGCTGAACTTGGCCTTCAGGGCATAGCTGTCGCCTTGCTGATAGTTGGCAATGGAGGTGGTTTGCGTGGCGAGGTAGGTCAGCGCGGCAAATCCGAGCAGGATGAAAAGGCCGGTTCCGACCTGGAATGAACGTCTTGGCTGGGTCATGGTTCGAGTCCGGTCACATCAGGAAAGCAGTCATCACGAAATCGAGGGCGAGTACGACAATGGCCGACGAGACAACGGTGCGCGTGGTGGCATAGGCCACGCCTTCGCTGGTCGGTGGCGTGGTGTAGCCCTGGAAGGTGGCGATCAGGGCGATGACCGCGCCAAACGCCGCACTCTTCCAGACGCCGTTGAGCAGGTCGCTCCACACCTCCACGGTCGAGGTCATGTTGCCCCAGAACGTGCCGTTGTCGAGTCCAAGCCAGCTGACGCCCACCAGGTGCGCGCCGAGCAAGCCCAGCGCATTGAAGATGCAGACCAGCAAGGGCATGGCGAGGATGCCGGCGAGGAAACGTGGCGCCACCACGTAGGACATCGGATCGACGGCCATCATCTCCATGGCCGAAAGCTGGTCGGTTGCGCGCATCAAGCCGATCTCCGCCGTCATCGAGGTTCCGGCGCGACCGGCAAACAGCAGCGCGGTCACCACCGGACCCAGCTCGCGGAACATCGACAAGGCCACCACCGTGCCGAGCGCAGCGGTGCCGCCGAAATTGGTCAGCACATAGTAGAGCTGCAGCGACAGCACCATGCCGACGAACAAGCCACACGTCATGATGATGACCAGGCTCATGGCACCAACAAACCACACCTGGCGCACGGTCTCGCGGTAGTGGCGCAGGCTCTTGGGTACGGCGGCGAGGATCGAGAACATGAACAGGCCCACCGCACCCACCTGCGCAAGCGCATCGGCCAGCATCATGTTGCGACGCGGGGCGTTCATCGTGCACCCGCCGCAAAACCGAGTTCGGTGGCATAGTCGCGGGCTGGATACTGGAAGGGCACCGGGCCATCCGCTTCGCCGCCAAAGAACTGCCGCGTCCATTCCGAATCACCGCGGGCCAGCACGTCCGGATGCCCGCTGGCCACGAACTTGCCACCGGCGATCAGGACCACGTGATCGGCAATCCGGCGCACCGCCGAGAACTCGTGCGCAACCAGGATGCTGGTCACGCCGAGGGTGTCATTGAGGGTGCGAATCAAGGTGAGGATCTGGTTCAGCGCAATGGGGTCAAGGCCGACAAACGGTTCGTCGTAGATCATGAGATCGGGGTCGCGCACGATCGCACGCGCCAGCGCCACACGTCGCGCCATGCCGCCGGACAGCTCGGAAGGCATCAGGTGCGCGGCACCGCGCAGGCCCACCGACTGCAAGCGGGTAAGCACGATGTTGCGGATGATTTCCTCGGGCAGGCGCAGGTGCTGGCGCAAGGGGAAAGCCACGTTCTCGAACACGCTGAAATCGGTCAGCAACGCGGAGTTCTGGAACAGGTAGCCGATGCGCTCGCGCAAATCGAACAGCTGCGTGCGGTTCAGTCCCGCCACGTGCCGGCCATCGACCTCGATGTCGCCGCAATCGGCGGCGAGCTGGCCGGTGATATGACGCAGCAAGGTGGTCTTGCCGGTGCCGCTCGGACCCATGATGGCGGTGATCTTTCCCCGCGCAATGTCCAGGTCGACGTCATCGAAGATGGTCTTGCCATTGAGCACGGTGCGCAAGCCGCGAATGCGCACGCAGGCATTCCCGGCGGCTGGCGTGCGCGCATCCTGGTTGGATCGAGTCGGGTCATTCACGCGCGGGTTCATTGCAAATTGGGCTGCTGCGACGAGTCACGGAAACGGCGTACCTTAGCCGATGCCGGGTGGGTTCCACCAGCAACGCCGTGCAGGCTACTAGGCGGGCTTCAGCAGGTCATCCATCAGCGCCGCATGCCGCACCTGCTGGACATCGCAACGCAGGCGACGGGCCTGGACAATGGCACGCAAGTCGGTCACCGCAAGCGCAAAATCATCGTTGATCACGAGGTAGTCGAACTCGCTTGCATGCGCGATTTCCGTTCGCGAATCGGCAATCCGCCGTGCAATCTGCTCGCTGCTGTCGGACGCCCGGTTGCGCAGGCGGCGCTCCAGCTCCGCGCGCGAAGGCGGCAGGATGAAAATGCTCAGCGATTGCGGCCACAGCTCGCGCACCTGGCGCGCACCCTGCCAGTCGATTTCCAGCAGCACGTCGCGACCCGCCGCAAGCAAGGGTTCCACCGCGGCGCGCGCGGTGCCCTTGTAGTCTCCGTGCACGTTCGCGTATTCGAAGAATGCGCCGGTCTTCGCCATGTGCTCGAACACTTCGCGCGAGACAAAATGGTAGTGCTGGCCATCCACCTCGCTGCTGCGCGGAGGCCGCGAAGTGTAGGAAACCGACAAGGTGATGTCGGGCTCGCGCTCCAGCAACGCTCGTACCAGGCTGGTTTTTCCGGCGCCCGAAGGTGCCGCAATGATGAACAGGGTGCCGGACACGGTTACTCCAGATTCTGCACTTGTTCGCGCATCTGCTCGATCAGCACCTTGAGCTCGACCGCTGCCTTGCTGGTGCGCGGATCGGCGGCCTTGGAGCCCAGGGTGTTGGCTTCGCGGTTGAATTCCTGCATGAGGAAATCCAGCCGACGCCCGACCGCTTCCGAGGTTCCGAGGATGCGCCGCGCTTCGGCCACGTGCGAGGCGAGTCGATCCAGCTCCTCGTCCACGTCCATGCGCTGGAGCTGGAGCACGATCTCCTGCTCGATGCGTCCCGGATCCGCCGGCTGCTTGATCTCGGCCAAACGCTGGTCGAGGCGCGCACGAGCGGCGGTACGCACATCGGGCAGGTGTTCGCGCACGCTGTTGATGATGGCAACGACGCCGTCCAGACGCTCGCGCAGGAATACCGCCAGGCGCTCGCCTTCGCGTTCGCGCGTCGCGATCAATTCGAGCAGTGCGGTATCAAGCAATGCAGCAGCAGCGGCATGCAGGCCCTGTGGATCGGCCGCCTCCTCGCGCAGCACGCCGGGCCAGTTGAGCAGGCTGGTGAAATCCACGCCAACGGCGGGAAAGCGGGAAGCCAGATCCTGCGCCCTGCCTGCCAGTCGATGCAGCAGGTCTTCATCCACATCCAGCGCACTTGCACGCGCCGCGGTGGCCTTCAGGCGCACGGTGACGTCCACCTTGCCGCGTGTCAGGCGGGTGGCGAGGAACTCGCGCAAGGGCGTTTCAAAGCTGCGCAAGTCGTCCGGCAGGCGCGGGCTGATCTCCAGGTAACGGTGATTGACCGAACGCAACTCGATGCTCAGGTTGCCGAATGCCGTTTCGCATTCGGCGCTGGCGAATGCGGTCATGCTGCGGATCATGCTGCCTGCCCAACAGGAACAAGGCTGCCAATGGTAACCCGCAACGCCAACCAATAGGGACGGCAGCGAGACCCTGGCGGGCGCTCACACTGGCACATCGCGGTGGCGGGCTGGTGTGCAAGGTAAGCCGCGCGGCCATTGCATTGGCATGCGGTTACACTGCGCGGCCCCATTGTCCGAACTTCCATCATGCCCAACCCCAGACCCAGCGGCCGCGCACCCGACCAGCTGCGTGCCGTGTCCATCCAGCGAAATTTCACCCGCTATGCCGAAGGTTCCGTACTGGTGAGCTTTGGCGACACCCGCGTGCTGTGCACAGCCAGCATCGAGGACAAGGTGCCCGGCTTCCTGCGCGGCAAGGGCGAAGGCTGGCTGACCGCGGAGTACGGCATGTTGCCGCGGGCCACCCACGATCGCACCCAACGCGAAGCCGCGCGCGGCGGCCAGGGTGGGCGCACCCTGGAGATCCAGCGCCTGATCGGGCGCAGCTTGCGCGCCTGTGTCGATCGCGAGGCCCTGGGCGAACGCACCATCACGCTGGATTGCGACGTGCTGCAGGCCGATGGCGGAACGCGCACTGCGGCGATCACCGGCGCGTATGTGGCGCTGGTTGATGCAGTGTCCACCTTGAGGAAGAAGGGCGCGATCAAGCGCGATCCAGTGCTGGGCGCGGTCGCCGCAGTGTCAGTCGGCATCTGCAACGGCGTGCCCGTGCTTGATCTGGACTACGCCGAAGATTCCAGCTGCGACACCGACATGAACGTGGTGATGAACGATGGCGGCGGCTTCATCGAGATCCAGGGCACGGCCGAGGGCCACGCTTTCCGCCGTGAAGAACTTGACGCCCTTCTGGCGCTGGCCGGCAAGGGTGTTGCCGAGCTGTGCGCAATGCAGCAAGAGGCGCTTGCGCAGCCGCGATGATTCCACGCATCACACAGATCGCGCTTTTGGTGCGCGACTACGACGAGGCGATCATCTGGTTCGGCCAGGCGCTCGGCTTTGTGGTGCTCGAAGACAGCGACCTCGGCGACGGCAAGCGCTGGGTGCGCGTGGCACCAACCGCGGATGCCGCGTTCAACCTGCTGTTGGCCCGGGCCACGAACGAGAGGCAGCTTGCCGCTGTCGGCAACCAGCACGGTGGACGCGTCGGATTTTTCCTGCGCACCGATGATTTTTGGCGCGATCATGCGCGCCTCGCCGCCGGGGGCGCCCGCATTGATGGAGAACCTCGCGAGGAATCCTACGGCACGGTCGTGGTGTTCGAGGATCTCTACGGCAATCGCTGGGACTTGATCGGCCCACGTCAACCGTGAAACTGGTGCTCGCCAGCGGCAACCGCGGCAAGCTCGTGGAGATGCGGGAAATCCTCACCGGCCTCGACATTGAACTCATCGCCCAAGGCGAGCTTGGCGTTGTCGATGTCGAGGAAACCGGCGCGACATTTGTCGAGAACGCGATCCTCAAGGCACGCCACGCCGCGCGGATCACCGGCCTGGCCGCAATGGGCGATGATTCCGGCATTTGCGTGGATGCCCTGCACGGCGCACCCGGACTGCGGTCGGCGCGCTATGCGGGCGAGCATGGCAACAGTGCGGCCAATATCGCCAAGTTGCTCGGTGCATTGCAGGGCGTTCCTGAAACAGAACGCACTGCGCACTTCATCTGCGTGGTGGTCATGCTGCGCCATGCCGACGACCCGGCACCGCTGATCGCCGAAGGACGCTGGCATGGCCGCATCCTCGATGCGCCCTGCGGCAACGGCGGCTTCGGCTACGACCCGGCGTTCCGCGATCCCGCCAGCGGCTTGAGTGCCGCGCAATTGGACTCGACGCGCAAGAACCGCATCAGTCATCGTGGCCAGGCGTTGGCGCGCCTGCGCGCGCTGATCGAGCAAGCCCGCTGATCAATCGGTGCTAGGAGCCTGCGCGGCAGAAGCCATCCGGCTGCAACGACGCTGTCATCGATTGATCGGATCAATCGTCAGGCTTTCATAGAGCCCGCTATGCGCACCTTCCGCTTAATCCGCTGAATCGCGCCAGCGCCGTTTCGCTTCGAATTCATTCTGCCGCGCAGGCTCCTAGCCGAGTACGCGCCCAGGCACTCGAGCATGGTGTTGTCGTGGATATCGAGCACCTTGCGCAGGTTGGTCTGGTAACCACCGGCCAGATTCCAGGCTATCGGCAGGCGCATGTCCCGACAGGTGGTGAACACGCGACGGTCGCGCTCGCGCAGCTGTTCGGTGGTAAGCCAGCCACCCAGCGGATCATTGACGTGCGGATCGGCACCGGCCTGGTACAACAGAAGGTCGCAACCGGCAAAACGCCGCATGATATCGGGAATCTTCTCGAGGAACGATTCGGCCTGGTCCTCGCGATCCCACCAGGCCCCCGAGGAGTAGTGCTCGACCCAGTCCAAGCCAAGCTCGCGGATGATGTCGGACGTGCCATTGCCATAGTGCTGGTCGAAATCAAGAATGCCTACACGCCGCACCGCGCCCTCGCCGTGCAGCACCAGCGAAGTGATCATCAAGCCGTTGAAGGTGCAGTAGCCGCCACCCTGCTCGTGGCAGGCGTGATGGAACCCGGCAACCGGTGCCACGGCACAGCCTTCGATCAGGGCCACGCGCGCCGCCTTGAGCATCGCACCGCTGGTCCACGGCAGACTGGCCGCCACTTCCGGCAGATGGTTGCCAAAACCGTTGGCACGCTTGAATGAGAAAATGCCGCGCACGTAATGCGGCGCATGCGCCAGACAGATCTGCTCGACACTGACCGCCTCCGGACCGACGATTTCTATCACCGGGAAACGCCGCAACCACGAATTCACCACCTCGCGCGGCTTGCGCGCACTGGGCGAAAACGATTGCGCATCGGCCACCACGGCATCGCTGTAGATCACCTTCATCATTCCCCCTCGCTTGGCTCGGCGCATGCGCGCGCGGATGTCCTGCTCCGCGCAGCGTGCACTGCCTGCGTCTCAATTCCTGCGATTGCCCTAGAATGTGCGAATGCTGGTCGCCCCACCCCTGTCGCTGTACATCCACATTCCGTGGTGCGTGAAGAAGTGCCCGTACTGCGACTTCAACTCGCATGCGGCGGGTGGAGCCATACCGCAGGATGCCTATGTCACCGCCTTGCTTGCTGATCTCGACCAGGATCTCGCGGATTTCGGCAGCGCCATCGGGGGCCGCGCGCTCGGCAGCATCTTTTTCGGCGGCGGCACACCCAGCCTGTTTTCACCGGATGCCATCGGACGCATTCTGCAAGGGGTAGAAGCGCGGCTGCCGCTCGCAAACCCGAACGAAATCACCCTGGAGACCAATCCAGGCACCGTCGAACACGGACGCATGGACGGCTATCGCGCCGCGGGCATCAATCGCCTGAGTTTCGGCGTGCAGAGTTTCGATGACGCCATGCTGCGGCGGCTTGGCCGCATCCACTCCGCCGCCGAGGCAGCGGCGGCCATTGCCGAAGCGCGCAAGGCGGGCTTCGACAACGTCAATGTCGATCTCATGTACGCCCTGCCCGGACAGGACCTGGCCGGCGCGCAGCGCGATATCGAGCAGGCCATCGCACTGTCACCCAATCACATCTCGCACTACCAGCTCACCATCGAGCCGAACACCGAATTTGCCGCCAGGCCCCCGCAACTTCCCGACAGTGATGCGGCCTGGGACATGCAGGAGCATTGCCAGCAACTGTTGGCGGAGACCGGTTATGCGCAATACGAGATTTCCGCGTACGCGCAATCGGGTTCGCGCTCCCGGCACAACCTCAACTATTGGCATTTCGGTGATTACCTCGGCATTGGCGCCGGTGCACACGGCAAGATTTCGGACTCAGGCAGCGCCACGATCCGGCGCCGCGCCAAGCAGCGCACGCCACGGTCCTTTCTGGAAAACGCCGGGTCGCCGCGCGCCATTGCCAGTGACGCACAAGTGGCGGAATGCGATCTGGCGTTCGAATACATGATGAATGCGCTGCGCCTGATCGAGGGTGTGCCGATGGCGGAATTCCGCGAACGCACCGGGCTCGACCAAACCGCCATCGGAGGCGTGCTCGACAACGCCCGCACGCGCGGCTGGATCGAGGAAGACGACAAGCGCCTGCGCACCACCGACATCGGCCAGCGTTACCTCAATGACGTGATTGCATTGTTCCTGCCCGATGCGGATACGCGCCATGCTTGAAGCCGTCACCCTGCACTGCCCGTACTGCGGCGAAGCCTTTGAGAGCTCGGTCGATTGCTCGGCCGGTTCACAGGCTTATGTCGAAGACTGCGCGGTCTGCTGTCGACCCATCGAAGTGCAGGTGCGTGTTGATGAGGCAGGCGAACTGGTGAGCGTTGAAACCCGCAGCGACCGGGAATAGAAACGCCTTCGCCCCTGAAGGGGCTCCTACAGAATGACGACCAATGCGCTAGACTGCGCGCCACCAGTGGTGCCTGATCCTTCGGGATCGGGTGAAACGGGAAGCCGGTGCGTTGTTCTTGCGATCATCCCTGGTCGCACGCTTCAACAATTCCGGCGCTGCCCCCGCAACGGTAAGCAAGCCAAACCTGGTCAACACGCCACTGTGCACTGCACGGGAAGGCGATCAGGTCGATGCCACGCATCGCTTGCAAGCCCGGAGACCGGCCACTGGCTGACGTCGCAAGGCGTCACAGGTTCCAGGCGTTGCGGCGGGCAACGAACGGGCATGAGTGGCCGAATGTCCACCACGCTTGTTGTTCCGTGCAATCGCCTGGGTTTTCGCGGGTGTGCGTTCGGAGAATCCTTCATGTTGCGTCTTTCCCTGTGTTTCCTGTCTGCCGCCATCGGCGGTTCCGTGCTGGCCGATGAGCCAATCCTGCAACCCGAGGTGATGGTTACCGCCTCGCGATTCGAGCAAGGACTCGATGCCACCCTAGCCGATGTCAGCGTGATCACCCGCGCCGATATCGAGAAAAGCGCAACCCGCGACATCAGCGACCTGCTCAGGCTGGAGGCCGGCTTCGACATTGCGCGCACTGGCGGCCCGGGTGGGCAGACGTCCATTTTCCTGCGCGGCAGCAACAACAACCACGTGCTGGTGCTGATCGATGGGGTGCGCGCGTCGGCGCTGGGCACCGGCGTTTTCACCTGGGAAACCCTGCCGCTTGATTCCATCGAGCGCATTGAAATCGTGCGTGGCCCGCGCGCCAGCTACTGGGGCTCGGATGCCATTGGCGGCGTCGTGCAGATTTTCACGCGCCGACTGGACGCGGCGCGCGCATCGCTCGGCTATGGAAGTTACGGCGATGCCAAGTCCGACGTGGGCTATGGCCAGCGCGGCGAGTCTGGCGGTTTCAGCATCCAGCTCGGCGCCCGTGATCGCGATGGCTTCCCCAGCCAGAACGAGAACGGATTTGCCTTCGAGGACAAGGACCACGGCTTGCGCAACCGGCACCTGGCGCTGCGCGGCGACCAGCGCGTGGGCACGCAAATGCTTGACGGCATCTACCTGCGCAGCCAGGGCACGGCCGAATTTTCAGGAGGCCAATCCAACTTCCGCCTGCAGAGCCTTGGCCTTGCGCTGGATGGAAAGCTCGCCCCGCGCTGGCAGCATCGCCTGCAACTCAGCCACGCCAGCGAAGACTACGAAACACCCGCGTATTTCTCTGCATACGACTCCCGACGCAACCAGCTGGCATGGCAAAACCGCATTGCCATCAACACCAGCCAGCAGCTGATCTTCGGCATCGACTGGATGCGCGAGCAAGGCAGGAACCTGGATACCTTCGGCAATACCGCGGTGTACGACAAGCAGCGCCGCAACACGGGCGTTTACGCAGGCTGGCAGACCAGCGGCTCGCAATTCGACAGCGAACTTTCGCTGCGCACCGACGACAACAGCCTGTTCGGAAACTACACAACGGGATCGCTTGCCGCCGGCTGGCGCTTCAACGACCAGACCCGGTTGTATGCGAGCCAGGGCGAGGGCTTTCGCGGCCCTTCCCTGAACGAGCAGTTCTCACCCGGCTTCGGCGGCCTGTATGCCGGCAATCCCGACCTCGAACCGGAACAGTCACGCAGCCAGGAAATCGGACTGGAGTGGAAATCCGATGCGGGGCAGCAACTCAAGGTCAATGCGTACTCGAGCCGGGTGCGCAACCTGATCAGTTTCAGCGGAGTCGATTTCCAGGCGGAGAACGTCGCCCGCGCACGCATCCGTGGCGCGGAACTCGACTATCGGCATGCGTTCGGTCCCTGGTTGGCCGCGGCCAACCTGACTTGGCAGATTCCGCGCAACGAAGATTCCGACAACGACCTCCTGCGGCGTCCTCGGCAGAAGTTCAGCGGCACGCTGGAGCGCAGCTTCGGCAGCACGTTCCAGCTCGGCGCCGAGTGGCTGCTTTCCGGTTCCCGCGATGATGTTGGCGGCATTCAACTGCCCGGCTATGGCCTCTTGAACCTGCGCACAAGCTGGCAGGTCGCGCCGCAGTGGAAAGTGCTGGCTCGCATCGAAAACGTGAACGATCGTGACTACGAACTGGCGCGCGGCTACAACACCCCGGGCCGCAGCGGGTTTGTCGAGCTGATCTGGTCGGCACATTAGTCGCCCCCAGGCTGGTGCGGACATGGCGGCAACCGCTGGCCGGTCGCCGCCCCCGGCACCTGTCGTCCGCGTTCATGGCATGCCAGAATGCGGGCTGCGTGCGTGTTGGGGGAATGTCGTGAGCAATAGCGTCAAGGGAGCAGGAAAATCGGCCGATGGCCCGACCCGCCTGGTACGGCTGGCGGAACGGTCACTGCCGCGACGGGTGCGATTCCTGCTGGACGGCTTGCTGGAGCGAACCGTCTATTTCGAGTCTGCCCTCGGCACCTTGTGTACCGAAGTCGAACAGCGCCTGTTCAAGCAGGCCGACAACGCACGCAGCAACGAACAGCAGGCTCGCCTGTTCGAGGCCATCCGCGAGATCAAGCGCGGCAAGGCGGACATTGCGCCGCGCTTTCTCATGCACCTTGAATCGAGCCTGGCCACGTTTGATCAGGCGCCGGGCGAGGCAAGCGCGACCAGCGGCAGTGGCCGCGGGGAGCGCCACGCGACCAAGCTCGAACTGGTGGACTCGCGCGATCTCGAGATAACCCTGGCCATTCAGGAAATCGGCAACCGCGCGGAAATCCGCCACACCGGTGCACTCTACCTGCTGGGTCACCGCATGGGGCTTGTCGCCGGTCGCGCCGCGTTCGAGTCCGATGAGGTTCCGCTGGGTCCGGTGGCTTTGGCGCGCGCCTTGCAGCATGCGCTGCTCGAGCTCGACCTCGAACAGGTGGATCGTATCCAGGTGTTCCACGACTTCGACAGCATCGTGATGGGTCCGATCGGGCAGTTCTACGAAACGATCAACCGATATCTTGCCGAGCAGGGAATCCTGCCCGGCCTGCAGGCGCAACTGCCGAAAACCTCTCCGCATCGAGCGTCGGCGGCCAAAAGTTCAGAAGAAAACGCATCCCCCGACGAAGCCAAACCGACCGAAGACTCTGCCGGTTCGCAACCGACGCCCGCGGGCGCGACAGCCAAGGCAGGCGCACCGATGGGTGCCGCTCCAATGGGTGCCGCTCCAATGGGTGCCGCTCCAATGGGTGCCGCTCCGATGGGTGCCGCTCCGATGGGTGCCGCTCCAATGGGTGCCGCTCCGATGGGTGGGACACCGAGGATGGGTTCTCCGATGGGCGGCACACCTGCCGGCGGAAGCCATTCTGGCCAAGGATCCCAAACTCTCGGAGCCGGGGGGCTCGAAGGCGCAGGCGCTGAAGGCGGTGATTCGGAGATGTTTTCCTCGCTGCGCGGCCTGCTCGCCGCTCGCCGTCGCGCCCTCAACATCAAGCCATCGACGCCGTCGGCTTCCAGCTACATGGCCAGTCGCCAGGACCTGCAAAGCGTCCTTGGCAACATGCAGCAGGGCCCGACCGGCGGTTTCCAGCAAGGCGGCAAGGCCGTCACCCGCACCATCAGCCATCTCAAGCAGGACCTGCTCACGCAGTTGCGCACTGCCAGTCCGGATGGCCAGACCCCGGTCATTGCCGAGGAAGATTCAGACACGATCGATCTGGTCGGCATGCTGTTCGACTACATCAACGACAATCTTTCCTCGCACCACAGCAGTCGTGACCTGATTGCCAAGCTGCAGGTTCCGATCCTGCGCAGCGCGATCGGCGACAAGCATTTCTTCACGCGCCGCAACCATCCGGCACGCCAGCTGCTCAACAGCGTTGCCGAAGCAACGGCCACCTGGATGTCGGATGACGAGGCCGACAGCGGCATGGTCGACACCATGACCGCCATGGTCGACCGCGTGACCCACGAATTCAACGGCGACATGTCGCTGATGGAATCGCTGTTGGGTGACCTCGGCCGTTACATGTCGCAGGTGACCAAGCGCGCGGAAATTGCCGAGCGCCGGCATATCGATGCGGCCAAGGGACGCGACCGGCTGGAGACTTCGCGTCAGCAGGCCAATGCAGCGATCACGCGATTGCTCAAGCGCGGCAACCCGGCACCCATGGTGCGCGCCGTGCTGGAACAAGCCTGGACCGATGTGCTCGCCCTGAACCTGCTGCGCCATGGCGAAGAAAGCCAATCCTACCGGCGTTCGCTCGCGGTGGCCGACCAGTTGATGCAGATTGGCACGGGCGCCGACATAGCCAAGGTGGACAAGAAGGTCCGCGACGAGGTCCGTAGCGGCCTGCTCCAGGTCGGACTCCACGACGACGAAGTCGAGGGCGTCCTCGGCAAACTGTTCGATCCCGGATCCGTCGAGAAGAAGACCAGCCATACCGAGATCGCGGTTGCCCTGAAGAGCAAGGCACGACTGGGGACGGATTCAACAACCCAGGCCAAGCCCGGTGAGCCGGCGACCCCACCCGCGCCGGCCACGCCGCTCAATGCGGAGGAAAAGGACATGGTGCAGCGCATTCGAACGCTGCCATTCGGCACCTGGTTCGAATTCGTGACCAATCAGCAAGGCAAGACCGTGCGCCGCAAATTGGCCTGGTTTTCCACGGTGACCGGACGCTGCCTGTTCGTGAACCAGCGCGGAGCGCGGGCCGATGAGAAAACCATCGACCAGCTCGCCCGCGATCTGGTACGCGGCCAGGTGCGCATCGAACAGCGTGAATCGGAATCCTTCATTGACCGCGCCTGGAAGGCCATCAAGCAAAAACTGCAGGACCTGTCCTCGCCGACCAGCGAGGTGGCCCCGGCATGAGGTCCCAGCAATGAACGAGCATCGTCGATCACGGCGCAAGCCCGCTTACCTGACCATTCCGGTGGTCAACAAGATGACCGGCCAGACCCTGGGCAGAATCGGCAACTTGTCGGCCGATGGCATGTTGTTGGTGTGCGAAGCGCCGATCACGCAAGGCGCCCTGTTCCAGCTCGGATTCGAGCTGAGCAACGCCCAGGGCAATCCACACAGCATCGACATCGGCGTGCAGGAGATGTGGACCGAGAATGCCAATGTTCCCGGCCAATACTGGGCCGGTTTCCAGTTCATTGACGTTTCGGACCGGGATCTGGCCGCAATCGAATCCTGGCTGGGTGAGAACAACGACTGAATCGAGGCATCGCGGATCGAGTCTCGTCCGTCCTCAACCCTTTCGCGTTGCTCAGGACACGCCTGTCGACGAACAGGCGCGCAGTGCCGTGAGGCAACGCTTTCGGCCTTGTATCAAGTGCCTGCGCGCGGGGTGCAGGCTCGCAGGAAGAAATCGACGCTGGCCTTCAGGTGCGCATCGATCTCCGCTTCGCTGAATTCATTGGCACAGAACCCACACAACTGGCGGGCGTGCAATTCGCCCTTGACCAGGCAGAAGAACTGCGAGGCGCTGCGCTCCACGTCGACAACGGCAAGTTGACCCACTTCTACCTTGCGACGCAGGAATCCGGCAAATTCCTCCTGGATCAATTGCGCACCGGCAGTCCAGAACATTTGTCCCAGCTTGCGCGTGTCACCCGCGCCGGATGCCAGCAAACGCAGCAGGGACATGGATTCCTCGCTGGTGATCAAGCGGAAGAACGCACGCGCAATGGCCAGCAACTGTTCGCGGATGGATCCATCCACTGCCACGTCAAACAACTCCTCCGGCATCTGCTCCATGCACTTTTCACGGATGGCTTCGGTGAAAAGGGATTCCTTGTCCTTGAAGTGGCTGTAGACGGTCAACTTGGAAACATTGGCCAGCGCAGCAATGGCGTCCATGCTGGTGCCTTCGAACCCGTGCACGGGAAACAGGTGCTTGGCGGCGGCCAGGATTGCCGCCCTTTTTTCGAGGTCCTTGGGGCGGCCGGGGCCGGCGCTGCGGGCGGATCGGGCGTTCATTGAAAAATTACTGGACTCATCAGTTCTGTAACATTACTATACCACGCAGTATACGAACTGTCGCCCGCTCGGGGAAGCTGATGAGCATGGATACATGGGGCCAATCCGCCGCGGCGCTGGCAGCAGCCGTGGCCCTTTGCCTTGCCGGCTGCCAATCCCGTGCCGGCAAGCCCGAAGCGGAACGCGTGGTTCGTGTCGCGCCGGTCTCGGCCGCCAGCGAGCAATCGGTGGAGGTTTATCCCGGCGAGGTGCGCGCTCGATACGAAAGTGCCCTGGGTTTTCGGGTGGCCGGAAAGATCCGCGCACGCAAGGTCGATCTCGGCGCACACGTGGTGACGGGCCAGGTCCTGGCCGAACTGGATCCCCAGGACCTGGAGCTGGCCCGCTCCAGCGCCAGGGCGGGCCTCGCCTCGGCGCAAGCCGCCCTTGATCTGGCGAAATCCGAACATGCCCGCTTCGCTGCCCTGCGCGAACGCAATTTCGTCAGCCAGTTTGAACTGGATGCCAAGGCCAATGCGCTGGAGGCTGCCCGTGCGCACGTGACGGAAGCCCGTGCCTTGCTGGACACCGCCAGCAACCAGGCCGGTTATGCCGACCTTCGCGCGGACGCCGATGGCGTCATCATGGCCATCAGTGGCGAACCCGGCCAGGTGGTAGGCGCAGGCCAGACCATCATGATGTTGGCCCACGACGGCACCACCGAAGTTGAAATCGACGTGCCCGAGCTCGCTGTTTCGAGTCTTTCCGTTGGCAGGTCGGCACAGGTTGAAATGTGGACAGGCGATGGCGGCCGCGAAGCTGCGCGTGTGCGGGAGATCGCGCCCTCCGCAGATCCGGTCACGCGCACCTATCGGGTGCGCGTTGCCCTCGATGCCGCCTCGACCACAGCCAAGCTCGGCCAGACCGCGCGCGTGTATTTTTCCGCTGCCGCGCTGGATGGCCAGTTTGTCGTGCCATTGAGCGCGCTGCACGAGAAAGATGGCAAGCCGGCACTTTGGACGATCGACCGCAAGACGCGGAAATTGCACCTCGCGCAAGTCGGCCTGGTCAGCTTCAGCGAATCCGGTGCGGTGATCAACCAGGGCGTGGCAGGCGATACCTGGGTAGTGACCGCCGGCGTGCACCGCCTGCGCGAAGGCGAATCGGTGCGCCCCATTGATGCCATGAATCGACCCGTCGAGTTTTAGGGAGGGTCTGAGCAAGTGTTGTCGCGAGCAAGCTCGCTCCCACCATTGCTTGATTTTGTGGGAGCGAGCTTGCTCGCGACGAATGAGTTCCGTACTTGTTCAGAGTTTCCTTGGTTTCACGTCCTCTTGCTGGGCTGGCGGAACCCTCCCTCCCCCATCCGCCAGCTCAGTGAAGAGGACACCTTTCCTCGCCGTTGCAGGCTGTTCGCCCGCAGCGCGAATGACCAAGTCGGGTAAGCGCTAGATGCCATCATTCAATCTGTCATCGTGGGCCTTGCGCAACCAGGCCCTGGTTCTCTACTCGATCATCCTGCTCGGACTGATCGGCATCTGGTCGTTCCGCGGACTTGGCCAGGCCGAAGACCCGCCATTCACCTTCAAGGTGATGGTCGTGCACACCGTGTGGCCGGGCGCGACGGCTAGCGAGGTGGCCGAGAAGATCACCGAAACCATCGAGAAGAAGCTGCAGGAGATTCCCGATCTCGATTTCCTGCGCAGCTATTCGCGCCCGGGCGAGTCGCAGGTGTTCTTCGTGGTCAAGGATTCCATCGCGCCGGGTCGGGTGCCGGATGTCTGGTACCAGGTGCGCAAGAAGGTTGGCGATATCCGCTCACGTCTCCCCACCGACGTGCGCGGGCCGTTCTTCAATGACGAGTTCGGCGATACCTTCGGCAACATCTACGCCCTCAGTGGCGAGGGATTCAACGACGACGACCTGCGCGAGTATGCCGAGCGCATCAAGCTCGAACTGCTGCGCGTTGCCAACGTGGCCAAGGTTGAATTGATTGGCCAACAGGACCCGAAAGTCTACGTCGAGGCATCGAACACCAAGTTCGCCACCCTCGGCGTGACCTTCGCCGAACTCAAGCAGACCCTGGCTGCGCAGAATGCGATAGCGCCCGGCGGCAGTTTCGAGACGGCAACCGATCGCATCTACCTGCGTACCAGCGGTGCCCTGGATTCCGTGGAAGCCATCCGCAATCTCAGCATCCGCGGCAATACCGGTCGCCTGTTCCGCCTCGGCGACATCGCCGAAGTCCGCCGCGGCTTCGTCGATCCACCACAGCCGCGCATGCGCTTCAACGGCGTCGATTCGATCGGCATTGCCGTGTCGATGCGCAGCGGCGGTGACATCATTGCCCTGGGTCGCGACCTCGAGGCGGCCACCCGGCGCATTGCCACGACCTTGCCGGTCGGGCTGGATTTGCACAAGGTCTCCGACCAGCCCGCCGCGGTCAGCCGTTCGGTCAACGAGTTCGTGCGCACCCTGGCCGAAGCGGTGCTGATCGTTCTGCTGGTCAGCTTCTTCTCGCTCGGCCTGCGCAGCGGCATCATCGTCTCGATCACCATCCCCCTGGTTCTGGCGATGACGTTCGCGCTGATGAACCATTTCGATATCGGGCTGCACAAGATCTCCCTCGGCGCGCTGGTGCTGGGCCTGGGCCTGCTCGTGGATGACGCCATCATTGCCGTGGAAATGATGGCGGTGAAGATGGAACAGGGCTTCGACCGGGTCAGCGCGGCCGCGTATGCCTACACTTCCACCGCATTCCCGATGCTGACCGGAACCCTGGTGACCGCGGCAGGTTTCCTGCCCATTGCCACGGCCAAGTCCGGCACCGGCGAGTACACGCGGGCAATCTTCGAGGTGGTCACGATTGCATTGCTGCTGTCGTGGATTGCCGCCGTCGTTTTCATCCCCTATCTCGGCTACAAGCTGCTGCCGGATCCGCATGCGCAACTGTCCGACCAGCCGCGTGGCCGCATCGCACGCCGGGTCCACGCCCTGCGCAAGCGCCTGCCCGCATGGCTGGGCGGTATTCGCGAACGCACCAACCCGGATGCGCATGATCCCTATGCAACCCCGTTCTACCGCCGCTTCCGCGCACTGGTGAGTGCCTGCGTGACACACCGCTACCTGGTCATCGCATCCACCGTCGTCGTGTTCGCGCTTTCGATATTCGGCTTCGGTTTCGTGCAGCAGCAGTTCTTCCCGCATTCCACGCGGCCGGAATTGCTGGTCGATCTGAAGCTCAGTGAAGGCTCCTCGTTGAACGCCACCCTCGACCAGGTCAAGAAGCTGGAAGCGTGGCTGGCCAAGCGCCCGGAGCTGGAAAACCATGTCAGCTACGTCGGATCGGGCTCGCCGCGTTTCTACCTGCCGCTGGACCAGCAACTGCCGCAGGCGAGTTTTGCCGAGTTGGTGCTGCTCACCACCGGCATCGATGCACGCGAAACCTTGCGCCATGACCTGCTCGATCTGTTCACCCGCGACTTCCCCGAGCTGCGGGCGCGCGTGATCCGGCTCGAAAATGGCCCGCCGGTCGGCTACCCGCTGCAGTACCGCGTATCCGGTGCCGACATGGCAACGGTGCGTAGCCTTGCGCGCCAGCTGGCCGAGGTGGTGCGCGCCAACCCGGCCACGCGCAACGTCAATCTGGATTGGGAAGAACCCAGCAAGGTCATCCGCCTGGTCATCGACCAGGACCGCGCGCGCGTGCTCGGAGTGAGTTCACAGGATGTCGCCACCTTCCTGCAAAGCTCGCTCAACGGTGCGCCGATCGCCACCTATCGCGAGCGCGACCAGATGATCGAGGTGTTGCTGCGCGGAGTCGACGAGGAGCGCGCGCGCATGAGCCTGCTCAAGAGCCTGTCGGTGCCGACCGCTTCCGGAAACAGCATCCCGCTCGGCCATATCGCAAGCCTTGAATACGGGTTCGAGGAAGGCATCATCTGGCGACGCGACCGTCTGCCCACCGTCACCGTGCGCGCGGACATCGACGGCGACCTGCAACCGGCCACCGTGCATGGCCAGCTTGCATCCGCCATCGACTCCGCACGCGCGGCCTTGCCGCTGGGCTACCGGCTGGACGTGGGTGGTTCGGTTGAAGACTCCGGCAAGGGACAGCAGTCGGTCAATGCCGGATTCCCGCTGTTCGTGGTGGTGGTCCTGAGCATCCTCATGCTGCAACTGCGCAGCTTCCAGCGCGTGCTGCTGGTGGCACTGACAGCACCCCTGGGCCTGATCGGAGTGGTGCTGTTCCTGCTCGTCTTCCAGGTTCCGTTCGGTTTCGTGGCCATGCTTGGAACCATCGCCATGTTCGGCATGATCATGCGCAACTCGGTGATCCTGGTCGACCAGATCGAACACGACATCGAGCACGGGCATTCGCCCTGGGATGCCATCGTCGATGCAACCGTTCGCCGCTTTCGCCCCATCGTATTGACGGCGGCGGCGGCGATCCTGGCCATGGTGCCGCTGTCGCGCAGTGCGTTTTTCGGCCCCATGGCGGTGGCGATCATGGGCGGACTCACGGTTGCCACGGCCTTGACCCTGCTGTTCCTGCCGGCCTTGTACGCAGCCTGGTTCAAGGTGCGACCGGCCAATCCCGGCTTGGCCCGTTGATTGCAAATGCGAACCATGAACCAGACGTTTGAAGACTTGAATGCACAACCCCGCCACGATTCGGCGGAGCCTGAGACGCGGAGATCGAGCATGGGCAAAGCAGCAACGGATTGGACCCGAACCAGCGGCCAGAGCCCGGCCTCATGGCCTTTGCGTCTGGCCCAACAGGCATTGGCCAGTGCGCTGGAGCGCGCGGCAATCGGCCCGCAGTTGGATGTCGCACGCCTGCGCAACAACGCACGCGAGGCCCTGTCCGCGCTGTCGGCGGACGACCGCGGACAGCTCGAGCGCTGGATCTGCCTGCTGTGGCGCAGTCGGCATGGCGAGGGGCTGGCGCAGTCCGGACGGGCGCTGGGGCTCATCGATGCAAACCTGGCCAATGCCATCGGCAGATGCATGCCATGCGCCGCGCAAGCTGTGCGGCATGGCACGGCCGGCATGGAAATCGCGGCTTGATCCGTTTGCCGGCCATGCGCAGACCTTCTATGCTCTTGCCCCTTTTTCCGTGCAGCCGGACCCCGCAATGAATACCAACCTCGAACTTGCCCGCGACAACATGGTCGAGAACCAGATCCGCACCTGGGATGTCCTCGACCCGCGTGTCCTGGACGTGCTGGGCCGCCTGCAGCGCGAGAACTTCACCCCCGAGCGCTATCGGCACATGGCGTTCATGGATGTCGAATTGCCGCTGGGTCACGGCGAGGTGATGCTCAAGCCCATCATCCAGGGTCGCATCCTGCAGGCGTTGGCGATCGAAAACGGACAGCGCGTGCTCGAAATCGGCACCGGCTCCGGCTTCCTCACGGCCTGCATGACGGCGCTGGGCGGCGAAGTCACCAGCGTCGAACAGCATGCCGACCTGGCCGACACAGCCCGCCACAACCTGGCCCAGGCCGGCCTTGCGCGGGTGAACGTGACCACGGCCGATGCGCTAAAGGGCTATGCCCCGTCCGGCACCTTCGACCGCATCGTCCTGACTGGCGCGGTTTTTGCGTTGCCTGAGCAGGTCAAGACCTGGCTCAAGCCCGGTGGACGCCTGTTTGCGGTCAGTGGCGAATCTCCGGCGATGCAGGCCTTATTGCACACGCGCGTTGACGATTCCCACTGGCAGACTGAAGACCTGTTTCAAACCGATATCCCCTACCTGAACCACGCCGCACCCCCTTCCCGCTTCGTTTTCTGAGCAGCAATGGGCCGGCAACGCAACCGCTGAAGGATGAAGCAATGATCCGTTTCCGCCATTTGTCGCTCGCCGTTTCCGTCGCCCTGTGCAGCGTCGCTGCGCAAGCCCATGCCGAGGATCTGCTGCAGGTCTACGGCGAAGCCCGCGCCTCGGACCCGCAGCTTGCCGGCGCCGAAGCCAGCCGCAATGCCACCAATGAGGGCGTCGACCAGGCGCGCTCGGCCCTGCTGCCGCAGATCAGCGCTTCGCTCGACTATTCGCGCGGCCACGGCAGCCGAGGGGGTCCGCAATTCGTCACCAACGAAGACGGTAGCCAGAGCCTGGTCAACGTGACCAGCTCCAGTCACGACTACTCACGCACCCTGAGCGGCCAACTCAACCAGAGCCTGCTCGACCTCGGCAAGTGGACGTCGCTCAAGGCCGCGCGGGCAACCGCGAAAGCCGGCGACGCCAGCTACACCGCTGCCGAACAGGACTTGCTCATCCGCGTGGCTACGGCGTACTTCGACGTGCTCACCGCCGAGGACGCGCTCAAGTTTGCCCAGGCCAACGAACAGGCGCTGAACCGGCAGATGGAACAGGCCCAGCAGCGTTTCGAGGTAGGCCTTTCGGCCATCACCGACGTGAACGATGCCAAGGCCCAGCACGACACCTCCGTGGCCAATGTCATCACCGCGCAGAACACGCTTGACGACAACGAGGAAGCCTTGCGCCAGTTGACCAACAAGGAGCCGGGCACGCTCAAGGGACTGCGCGAGAAGTTGCCCATGGACAAGCCTGAGCCGGCCGATCCGGATGAATGGGTGTCCGTCGCCGTGGCCCAGAATCCGACCCTGCATTCGTATGCGCAGCAACTGGAAGCAGCCAAGGCCAACGTGCAGACCGCGCGCAGCGGCCACCTGCCGACCTTGAATGGCCAGGTGCTGTATTCGAAGACACCGAGTTGGAGTGACAACAGCGCCTCCAGCTTCAACGAGGCCTTCCACACCAACAGCGAACGCTGGTCAACCACGGTTGGGTTGACCCTGAACGTGCCGCTGTTTTCCGGCGGATTCACGCAGTCGCGCGTGCGCCAAACCATCTTCAACCGCGACAACGCGCAAGACCAGTTCGAGCTGCAGAAGCGCTTGGTCGAGCGCAGCACGCGCAACAGCTACCGTGCGGTGATTGCCGGCGCAAGCCAGGTGGAGGCCACCGGTCAGGCTGTGGTTTCCGCACAGAGTTCCCTCGATGCCACCCAGGCCGGTTACGAAGTCGGAACGCGCACCATCGTCGACGTGCTGATCAGCCAGCAGCAATTGCTGCAGGCACAGAGCAGCTACTCGCAGGCGCGCCATGCCTTCATCCTCAATGGACTGCGCCTGAAGCAGGCGGCCGGCGTCATCGAGGTGAAGGATCTGGAAGCCGTCAACGCGCTGTTGGAATGAGCCGGGATTCGGGATTCGGGATTCGGGACGCGGTGAGCAAAAGGGCGAGATCTGAGATCTGAGATCTGAGATCAGGGGAAGAGCGGACTTCTCGCATCCCCGATCCCCGATCCCCGCTATTCCCCCAATACCTGCTCGACGATGCGCAAGGTACGCTCCACCGCGCCGCGTTCGCGGTCCAGCACGGCCTGTGCCGCCTGCCCCATGGCCAGGCGTTCATCGGCCTGGGCGAGCAGGCGCGACAATGTCGCTCCGAGTGCCGCTTCATCCTCCACGCGCAGCGCCGCACGGGCTTCGATCAGGCTGAACGCCACTTCCTCGGTATTGAACGTGTGCGGGCCGACGATGACCGGCTTGCCGAGCGCCGCCGGTTCCAGCAGGTTGTGGCCGCCGATGGCTTCCAGGCTGCCACCAACGAAAGCGATGTCGGCGGCCGCGTAGAAGCGGAGCAACTCACCCATGGTGTCGATGACGAAACACTGGGTGCGCGCATCGGCCGCCGTCTTCTCGCTGCGCACACGGGTGATGAATCCCAGTGAACGGCACACGCTGGCCACGGCGCGAAAACGCTCCGGATGGCGCGGCGCAATCAGCAACAAGGCATCGGGAAAGCGCTTGAGCACCATGCTGTGCGCCTTCAACACCGGCAGTTCCTCGCCTTCGTGGGTACTCGCGGCAATCCACACCGGTCGCTGCGCGCCCCAGGCCTCGCGCAGCTCGGCACCCATGCTCGGCAAATTGTCGGGGACCTGCATATCGAATTTGAGATTGCCGATCACTGCCAGGCGGGTCACCGCCGCACCCAGCGTGCGCAAGCGCTCGGCATCCTGCGGTGACTGTGCAGCGACGAAACTGGCGCAACGGATCGCGCGCCGTGCCAGCGGCCGCACCGGCCCGTAACCGCGCAGGCTGCGTTCGGAAAGACGCGCGTTGGTCACCACGATGGGAATCGAGCGTTCCTTGCAGGTGATGAACAGGTTGGGCCAGATTTCGGTTTCCATGATCACGGCAAAGCGCGGCTGGATGCGGTCGAGAAAACGCTTGACCGAGGCCGGCAGGTCGTACGGCAGGTAGACATGAAAAACCTTGTCGCCAAACAGTTTCTGCACCCGTTCCGATCCGGTCGGCGTGACCGTGGTCACCACCATGGGCTGGTCCGGATAGCGTTGCATGAGGGCGCGGATCAGCGGCGCAGCGGCATTCACTTCACCCACCGAAACCGCATGCACCCAACTGCTGTTGCGGAATCCTGGCGCGGGGAAAAAGCCGAAGCGCTCCTTCCAGCGCGAAAGGTAGCGTCGATAGCGCAGTCCGCGCGCCGCCAGCCGGTAGAGGATGACCGGCGTCAGCAGGTACATGGTCAGGGTGTAGAGCAGGCGCAGCACGCGGAATTCCGGAGCAAGGGTCGCGGCGCAGTATAAGTTGCATAGGCAGAATCAAGCCGCATGGCCATAATCAGCGCCCATGACCACGGCCCCGACATCGTTCCGCCTGCGCCTGCTGGCCCCCGATCATTGGCCGGCGTGGATCGGGCTCGGCCTGCTCTGGCTGCTGTCGCGCATTCCCTATCGCGCACTGATGATGCTGGGCGGTGGCCTCGGATGGGTTTTCGCGCGCATTCCCGGTTCGCGTCGCCGCATTGCACGCAGGAACATCGAACGCTGCTTTCCGCAGCTCGATGGCAACGCACGCGAGCGCCTGCTTGAGGACAACCTGCGCGACGCCGGCCGCATGCTGGCCGAGTTTGCCCTTGCCTGGCTCGGCTCGAAGCGCGCCATTGCACGCGTGCCGGTGCACATCGAGGGCCTGGAACATGTCGCGGCGGCAGTCGCGGCAGGCCGCGGGGTGCTACTGACTGGAGCTCATTTTTCACATCTGGAACTTGCCGGGCGCCTGCTGGTGGAGCGCGGCGGGGTGCCTCTGGCCGGCATGTATCGCGAGCACGGAGATGCCGCGTTTGAATGGGCGATCCGCCGCGCGCGCCTGCGCTATGCGACCGCCATGTTCACCAAGTACGAGATCCGCGCCTGCGTGCGCCACATGCGCGATGGCGGAAAGCTCTGGTATGCGCCGGACCAGGACATGCGCGGCAAGGACAACGTGTTTGTCCCGTTCTTCGGCATCCCCGCGTCCACGCTGACTGCAACCCACCACCTGGCCCGACTCTCCGGCGCTTGCGTGATCCCCTTCTTCCATCGCCGCCTTGCCGGTGGCGGTTACGAACTTCGCCTGGAGCCCGCGCTGGAGAATTTCCCGAGTGCAGACATCGAAAATGATTGCGCCCGCATCAACCAGGTGATCGAACGCATGGTGCGCGAAGCACCAAGCCAGTATCTTTGGATACATCGCCGCTTCAAGACCCGCCCACCCGGGCATGCTTCGTTCTATCAATAAAATTGCGCGCGCCCCGGAGGCGTATCCATGAACCTGCTGTGGATCATCATTGGTGCATTCGTCGGCGCCGTCCTGGGCGCAACCATCGCTGACGACTCGACCGCGATACTGGGTCTCCTGAGTGGCGGCTGCATCGGCTTCCTGATGGCGCGGGTCGCCAGTCTCGGTGATCGCATCCATCGCGCCGAGCAACGCCTGGCCAGCGTGGAACTTGCCGGCCGGCGTGCAAACGCGGCAAGTCCGCAGACTGCGGCGGACAGGGGGCGCGTGCAGGATCTTCGTCCCGAAGCGGCAGCGGGCGTCACCGCGCAACCGGCTGCCGACCCGGGCAACAGCGATCCGGGCCCGATGGCATTCGATCTTTCGACAGCGCCGCCACCGCCATTGCCCCCGGCTGCGCCCGCCGAACCCGCGCCGGCGCCGGTGGCGCCGATTCCCGCGCCAGGACTTGTCTACCATGCGCAGCCCGCACACGCGGCGGAAGACCCTGATCGGGTCATCAGCGCAATCAAGCGCTGGTTCACCCAGGGCAATGTGCCGGTCAAGGTCGGCATGCTGGTGTTGTTTGCCGGTGTTGCGGCACTGCTCAAATACGCCACCGACGAAGGCTGGTTCTCGTTCCCCATCGAATTCCGCCTCACTGGCATTGCCCTGGCCGCGCTGGCCACCCTGGTCTTTGCCTGGCGTCAACGCGAGCAGCGACGCGCGTTCTCGTTGAGCCTGCAAGGTGGCGCCATCGGCATCCTCCTCTTGACCGTGTTTGCCGCATTCCGCATCTACCACCTGCTGCCGGCATCGCTTGCCTTCGCCTTCATGATTGCGCTGGTGATCGGCATCTGCCTGCTCGCCGTGTTGCAGGATGCGCTGGCCCTGGCCGTGCTCGGCATACTTGCGGGGTTTGCCGCCCCCATCCTGATTTCCACCGGCAGCGGCAACCATGTCGCACTGTTTTCCTACTACGCCATCCTCAACATCGCGATCTTTGCGATTTCCTGGTGGCGCAGCTGGCGCGTGTTGAACCTGCTTGGTTTCCTGTTCACCTTTGCCATCGGCACGACTTGGGGCGTGCTTTCCTACAAACCGCAATTGTTCGACAGCACCGAGCCCTTCCTGATCCTGTATTTCGGCATCTACCTGCTGATTCCCATCCTGTATGCAATCAGGCGCGGCAGCGACCGCCCGGGAGCCATCGACGGCACCCTGGTCTTTGCCAATCCCCTGATCGCTTTCTCCCTGCAGGCCTGGCTGCTGGATGGTGAACGCACGCCCTTGGCAATCACGGCCATCGTGCTGGGCCTCATTTACCTGGTGTTGGCTGCGCTCACCCTGCGCCGCCTGCGCGTGCTGGGCGAAGCCTATGCCGTGCTCGCCCTCGGCTTCTCCACCCTGGCCATACCGCTTGCACTTTCCGCACGCACCACCGGCTGCGTGTTTGCGCTGGAAGGCGCCGCCCTGGTGTGGCTGGGCTTGCGCCAGCAACGCCGCTTGCCGCGCTGGATCGGCCTGCTGCTTCAGGTATTGGCGGCGCTTGCCTATGCCTATGCATTTTTCCTGGGCCCGACGGACCCGGATGCCCTGCCCGTCGCCAACGGCATCTACCTGGGTGCGCTGCTGATTGCCTTGGCCGCGTTTGCCAGCGCCTGGCTCTACCAGCGCGCCGGTGCGTCGGGCGGCTTGTGCACCGTGCTCTATCTGTGGGGTCTGGCCTGGTGGTTGGGTGCGGGCCTGGTCGAAATTGATCGTCATGTGCCTTGGCCACACGAATCCACCACGGTACTCGCGCTGTTTGCAATCACCGCCTGGCTCGCCGCGGAGGCCTGGCGAATTTGGCAACGCGCGGCGCTGGCGTGGACCACCGCAATCGGTTTCTGGCTCGCGTTTGCCATGATCCTTGTATTGGGCATCGACACGCAGCTGTTCGCCGATTGGCGACTGGCCGCCTTGCTGCTGTTTGCGGTGAGCGGCTGGCGCAGCCTCGTCAATCTGCGCAGCGCGTCCATCGCCGCCGTGGCCGCTGCGCACGTCGGCTGGATCTGGAGCTGGACCGTGGCCGGGGTTCTTGGCATGCGCGAACTTGCCGAGGACGCAGCGCTGGGCAGTGGCTGGCGATTCGCCATGAGCGGACTGCCGGTGCTTGTCGCGTTCGCCCTGACCCTGCTGCGTGACTTCTGGATTTCAATTCCGCTCGGCCAGGTGTTCGCCCGTTATCGGCCGGGCCTGATGGTGTCCCAGGTGGTCGTGCTCGGCCTCATTCTCGCCATCAGCCTGTTTCACCCGGGTTCGAGCTTGCCCTTGGCCTTCGTGCCCGTTCTCAATCCGCTGGAGCTGTTCCAGATCGTCGCCTTGGTCGTGCTTGCGCTGTGCGTGCGCGGATTTGGCAGCAGTGCGTCCGATCGCGGGCCGCTGACCGCCATGGTCTGGGTGGCGGCATTCTTGGTGATCAGTTCTGCCGGCCTGCGCGCGGTGCACCATCTGGGCGGCCTGCCATGGAGCCCGAGCCTGCTTTCCTCGAGCATGGCGCAAACAACCCTGACCCTGATCTGGAGCGTGTTGGGCGTGGCCGGTTGGGTGATCGGCTCGCGTCGCGGCAAGCGCGCACTCTGGCTGGTCGGCGCCGTGCTGATGGCCATCGTGCTGGCCAAGTTGTTGCTCGTTGATCGCCAACACCTGGGCAATCTCACCGGCATTGTTTCCTTCATCGCCTATGGCCTGCTGTGCACGCTGGTCGGTTACCTGGCCCCGGCTCCGCCACGCGCCGCCAACCAGGAGCACGCCGCATGAGATGGCCCGTATTCCTGATCGCGTCCATCGCCACCTCGGCATTGGCCAACACACCCGCGGACTATGCCGCGCGCATTCCGATCCAGGCCGACAACAGCAGTGCCGCCTGGCAGATCACGCTGAGCGAGGAGGTCTACCGCTGGTCACAGGATGACCGGCTTCGCGATGTCGCCGTTTTCAACGCCGAAGGTCGCCCGGTACCGCTTGCGCGCTGGCAGCAGGAACCCGAGGAGCACATCGAGCGGCGGCAATCCGAACTGCCTGCCTTCGAGCTGCCTGAGCCGCCAGCAGAAGGACAGTCCGGCGACTGGAACCTGGTCATTGAACGCGATGGCAGCGGTCGCGTTCGCCGCATCCAGACCCGCGATGATGGCGAACGCACGGAGCCCGCGGCCTCGCGCGACTGGCTTCTGGATGCCAGCGCATTCGACAAGGGCATCGATACCGTCACGCTCGACTGGAATGACCCCCACGATGGCGTGGTCGCACGCTTCCGCGTGGAAGGCAGCGATGACCTGCAAAGCTGGCGCAGGTTGCGCGAGGATGCCGTGATCGTGCGCCTGCAGCGCGATGGCATCCCGGTTGAACGCCGCGACATCGATTTGCCGGGAATGCAAAACCGCTACCTGCGCCTGATCCGCCTGGATGCAGGCGAAGCCTTGCGCGGGATGACCGCCGTCGTGCGCAGCGAAACGCGCAGCCGGCAAGCGGCCGAGCTGCGTTGGTTGACGCCACGATGGACGGCATCGCTGGCGGGAGTTGAGGCCAGTGCAACCCGCCATCTGTACATGCTGCCCGGATCGATTCCCGTGCAGCGGGTTCGCATCCATCTGGCCAATGACAATGCGCTGGCCGACCTCGAACTGCTCAGCGCCGAGCCGCTCACGGCAAATCGCACGCGCTGGCAATCGCGCGCCCGCCTCGTCGCCTTCCGTTTGCAACAGGATGGCACGCGCATCGACAATGCCGATATCAGCCTGGCCCCAGCGCTCAACCTGCGCAGCCTGCGCATTGATTCGGAAACGCCGCTGGCCGACGTACCGCAGGTCCAGGTCGGCTACCGTCCCGAGCACCTGGTATTTCTCAGCGAAGGCAGTGGGCCTTACCTGCTTGCCGTCGGCAACGCCCGCGAGCGTCGCGCCGATGCCCCGGTGGAAACCGCGATCAAGCTGCTGCGTGCGGAGTTTGGCCAGGACTGGCAACCGCCGCAGGCGAGTCTCGGTGCGCTGCAAGCCAACGCGGCGCCGCCGGATCCCGATGCAGCGGCAACGGCCTCAGCGTGGCGACGCAAGCTGTTGTGGCTGGTGCTGATCGGCGCGACCCTGGTGATCGCCGGCATCGCCATCCGCCTGTTGCGCAACCCGGCTGAACGCGGCGCAGTAGAGGGCCAGCAACCACCAGAAGAATAATCCCCACCACGCCGAGTAGAACGCCAGGTGCGTGTTGAGCGGATTGCAGGTCACCACCAGTGCCAGTGCGGGCACGAATGCGCGCTGGCGCTGAGCGGGCGTCGCCCGGCGAAACATGCGGATGGCCGTGGCGCTGCCGAAGATCCAGCACAGCAAGCCGATGATTCCGGTTTCACTGAGCACCTCGAGCACGATCTGATGGGCATGCGCCGCGCCTTCCCCGGACTTCGCATCGACAAACGGATCGCCGCCGCGCGCATGCTCTGCATAGTCGTTGCGGAATCCGCGCGCGCCCACGCCATTGAGCGGATGCGCACGAATCATGTCGATGGCCGCTGCCCAGATGCTCAGGCGCCAGGCCGAAGCTTGGTCGATGGCCTGGGCATTGCCATTGAACACGAGCAGGCTGCGCTCGATGCGCGCCTGGAATCCGTCCGACTCCTTCCACAGCATGCCGATGCTGAACACGATGCCGAGCACGACACCCAGCAGCAAAGGCAGGAAACGCCGCAGGCTGCGCGTCTCGCGCCAGGCAAACACGCAGGTCACCAGGGCGAAGGTCAGCCAGGCCGCGCGTGAGCCGGCCAAGAGGATCGGTGCCAGCATCAGCAGGAAGGCAAGCAGCAGGCCCCAGCGTCCGGTCCTCTCCCGCGCGACGTGCAGGAAAAACGGAGACAGCGCGGCCAGCGCAGGACCCAACTTGAGGTTGTCCGCGCCGAAGATACCCGCCAGACGTTCCTGTTCGGCGGCGCCTGCCAGGCTGTAGCCGGTTGCCATCTGCACCCAGGCATCGAGCAGCCACAGCCCCACCACGGCGGCAATCGCCAGTTGGCAACGCTGCCACGCATCCGCGTCCCGCAGCGCCCACGCCACGAACAGGGCAAAGGGCAGGAATCGCAGGGTTTCCAGCGCCACCATCCAGGTCTTGTGAGGATTGACGGCATCGAACGCCGAAAACAGGATCGGCAACCAGTAGCTGGCGAACAGCAACAGAACCGAGCGTGCCGCGGTGCCGTTCCAGGCGTGGCCACGCAACAGCGCAACGAGCAAGAAGGCGCCAATGCAGGCGATGAGCACCGGCAGTTCCGAGATTCGCCCAACCGGAAGCAGGATGAGCACGCCAAGCACAAGCCACTGTGCGGCGATCTCCAGTCGCCCTGCCGCCGTCATCGATCCTCGCGCCGACGCCGCGGCTCGCCGACCAGTTCCTGGTACAGGTCCAGCGTGGCCTGTTGCATGTCGATCAGGCGATAGCGGGTCAGCGGCGGAATGGCCGGTGCTGCGCGCATCAGTTCGGCGGCACGCTCGGCCAGGCGTGCGCGATCCCCGGGCGGCACGCGACCGGCCGGATACAGGTCGGTCAGCAATTCGCCGACTCCGCCGTGGGCAAAGCCGAGCACCGGCCTGCACAAGGACAGAGCCTCGATCACGGTGCGGCCGAAGGATTCCGGTTGCGTGCTCAATTGCAGCACCAGGGTGGAGATCGCCATGATTTCACGCACGTCGGCTCGCGCCGCAGTCATGGCCACGCGCTCGGCGATGCCCAGTGCAGAAGCCATGGCTTCGAGTTCAGCCAGGTAGTCTTCACGGCCCGCCTCACGCACGCCAAGCAGGAGCAGGCGCGCATCCACGCCGCGTGCCTTGAGATCGGCAATCAACTCCAGGGCAAAGGCATGGCCCTTAAGGCGCGTGCCACGCGCCGGCAAGGTCAGCAGCGGAGCCCCATCGAGCATCGGGAATTCGGCGAGGAAGCGGCGACGCCATTCGTCTTCGGGTTGGTAGCCGAACGGAAACTCCTCGGCATCCACACCCCGCGGAATCAGGATCAGCTTTGACGGATTGACGCTTCGATAGTGGCGCACGACATGATCGCGGACCAGGTTGGAAACGCAGATCACGCGTTCGCCGCGCGTCATGATGCCGCTGTACCAGCCCGGTGTGTTGAGTCCATGCACGGTGGTGACGAAGCGCGGCCGTGGCCCGTTCAGGCCATTCAGGGCACGCCAACCCAGCCAGGCCGGCAGACGCGAACGCGCATGCACGATGTTGGCCCCTGTCTCGTCTATCACGGCGCGCAGGCGGGGTACGAGGGCCAAGGTCTTCAGCGACTTCCTGCCGATCGACATTTCGATGTGCCGGCTGCCCTCGGCCACCAGCCGCTCCACCAGCCGCCCGCCAGCGGAGACGACAATCGACTCATGGCCGGCGGCAACCAGGGCGCGGCCAATCTCCAGGGTCGAGCGTTCGGCACCGCCGCTTTCCAGCGCGGGCACCAATTGCACGACGCTCAGGCGCGGCGCGTTCAGGTTCGTGCCCGGCGTGGACATGTGACTCTCGATCGGGCTGCGGCCGGGGCCAGGCTCATCATCAATCCACGAGCTCGAATCCGGCCCCGCAATACGGGCACTTGGCACTTCCACCCTGCTCCTCGATGGGAAGGTAGACCTTGGGATGGGAGTTCCACAGCGCCATGGCAGGCATGGGACAGCTCAAGGGAAGGTCGGAACGACTGACCCGGTAATGATTGTCGGCATTGGCCTGCAGGCCCGAAGAAACCGCAGGATGGTTCGGCGACATGACTGGAGACTCCCGCAAGATGGCAGTCACAAAGTTTAGCCTGCATTATTCATGAACGGGCGCGGATGATCGCGGAGGGTGAGCAAGGGCGCTTTGAACAGTCCGGTGAACTGTTCAGCCCGAAGCGAACGCCCCGGCAGGGGCCGGGCCCCAAGCGCAAGGCGCGCGGAGCCGAAATGGTGGTTCCATTGGGGCGACAAGCAACGCCGCGATTGGGGCAAAAGACCCGCGATGGCCGTGCCAGCAGGGAAACGCATGTGGACGCTTTGTTGAAATAGCAGAGTTGTCGGATGCGTTGTCATACCAAGGCTTCGAGCGTTTTCCTGCGACGTTCGTGAATAATGCAGGCTGTTAGCAGCACGGAATGTGCCAAGTGGCTCACACACCCCATGTGCAGCGGTTCATCAACAGGCCTGCTGTTCGCTTGCAGACTGCGAGAGGTTTGTCACTTGCAGCCGCTGGTCTAGAATCGACGGGACACGTCTGAAAAATCCACGCGCTGCCAATCCGATTGCTCGCAACGTTCCACACTACCAGTAGGGGAGACATCATGGATTTTGCAAAGCTCATGGCCCGGGTCAAGGCCATCCTGATCACGCCCAAGACCGAATGGCCGGTGATTGCCGCCGAGCCGGAGACGGTCGCCGGCCTTTACAAGAACTACATCCTGATCCTGGCCGCGATTCCGGCGGTATTCGGCTTCATCAAGGGCAGCATCATCGGTTTCAGCCTGTTTGGCATTACTGCCCGTACGCCGATGGTCAGCGGCATCATCGGCATGCTGGTCACCTACGGTCTGACCCTGGTCATCGTTTACGTGCTGGCCCTGATCATCGATGCGCTGGCACCCAATTTCGATGGCGAGAAAAACCAGATCCAGGCGCTGAAAACCGCCGCCTACACCTACACCGCGAGCTGGGTTGCCGGTATTGCCGTCATCGTGCCGTGGATTGGCTGGCTGGTGGTATGGGCCGGTGCCATTTACGGAATCTACCTGCTGTACCTGGGCCTGCCCCGCACCATGCGCTGTCCTGAGGACAAGTCCGTCCTCTACACCGTGGTCATCGTCGTCATCGGCTTCGTGCTGAGTATCGTGCTCGGCATTGTCGTCGGCGCGATCACCGCCGTCGGCGCCGCAACCGGCGCAATCAATCTCGGCAACAGTTCCAGCAGCGTGACCATCGACAGCGACGGCGCACTCGGCAAGCTGGCCGCTCTGGGCCAGCAGATGGAAGCACAGACCAAGAAGATGGAAGCCGCACAAAAGAGCGGCGATGCGAATGCCCAGGCCGATGCGGCTGCCGCCATGGTTGGCAGCCTGCTTGGTGGTGGTGATCAGGTCGAGGCTCTGGCCCCGGACGCACTCAAGCCGTTCATGCCGGAACGATTGGGCTCCTTCAAGCGCACCTCGATATCCGTCGAGCGCAACGGTGTCATGGGTGTGCAGGTCAGCACCGGGCATGCGTCCTACCAGGATGCCGACAACAACCAGATCAACCTGGAGATCACCGACATGGGCGGCGCCAAGGGCATCATGGCCCTGGCCGGCTTTGCCAATGTCGAATCCGAACGCCAGACCGAAACCGGCTATGAAAAAACCTACAAGCAGGACGGCCGCCTGGTGTCGGAGCGCTGGGACAACAATAGCCGCAATGGCGAATTCAGCATCGTGTTGGGCGATCGCTTCTCGGTGAAAGTGAGCGGCTATGGCAGCGGCTTGGACATCAACATGCTGAAAGCAGCCCTCGGCTCACTGGACCTGGCTGGCCTCGAAAGCCTGAAGAACCAGGGCGTCAAGCAAGGCTGATCGGCGGCTGCCCCACGCCTGCGCTGAACGCACGCAACGATTCAAAAAACATCGGGCCGCACATGCGGCCCGATTTGTTTCAGCGAAGCAAAGAGAGGCGTGCTCAACTGCCCGTTTGCTTGGCAACCGAAGCTTCGGTGGTGATGCGGATGCGAACCTCGTCACTGACGTTGGGCACGTACTTGCCGATGCCGAAATCACTGCGCTTGATGAAGAGCACGCCATCGAACCCAACGGTCGGCTGCTTGCTCATCGGATGCGGCGCGGCGCGATTCAGGGTGGCATCGATGGTGACCGGCTTGGTCACGCCATGAATGGTGAGGTCGCCGCTCACCAGCAACTTGTTGTCGGCCGCACCTTTCTTTACCGACGTGCTCTTGAATGTCGAACTCGGGTACTTGGCGACGTCGAAGAAGTCGGCGCTGGCCAGGTGCTCGTTGAAATCCTTGACGTGGCTGTTGATGCTGGACGTGGCGATGGTCACCTCGACCGATGACTTGGTGATGTCGTCGGCGTCGTAGTTGATGCTGCCTTCAATGTTGTCGAAATTGGCAACCGGATTGGAAAAACCGAAATGATTCCAGCTGAATTCCACCTGGGTATGGTGGTTGTCCATGACATAGGTTTCAGCCGCGGCAAAAGCACCGCTTGAGGCAAACGCAAGCGCGACGGCGAGCAGGGATTTCTTGAACATGGGGAGACTCCGTGTGGGTTGGCGTCAGAGGATCTGACAGGCTTCTTCAAACGCGAACCGCTGTTCGCGGGGGCGCAGGCTTTCGGGATTGCCGTAGCCGATATTGATCAGGAAATTCGACTTGATTTCCGTTCCCGAAAAGAAAAGTTCGTCGACCTTGACATTGCTGAACCCCGACATGGGACCGCAGTCCAGTCCCAGCGCACGCAGCGCGATGATCAGGTAGGCACCCTGCAGGCTGGAGTTGCGGAATGCCGTTGCCGCGATGGCATCCGGCTTGCCTTCAAACCAGGGCACTGCGTTTTCCTCCGTGTACAGACGCGGCAAGTGCCGGTAAAAGGCATGGTCGGCGGCGATGATGGCCGTGGCCGGTGCCGCCATGCTCTGCTCCACGTTGCTTGCCGAAAGCGCCGAACGCAGTTTTTCCTTGGCTGCGGGCGAACGCACGAAAACTACGCGCAGCGGCTGGCAATTGGCGCTGGTCGGGCCGAACTTGGCCAGGTCATAGGCCTGGCGCAGCAGGTCATCGCTGACCGGCGTGTCCAGCCAGGCATCGGCGGAGCGACGATAGGTGCGCGCCGTACGGAAAATCCGGTCAAGCGCGAGGTCGTTCAATGGGGTGGTCATGGCGACTCCGTTGCACAGAAATGGCGGTCATCCCTGCTTGGGTTAAAGTTTAGGGGCGGTTGCTGATCGATCAACGCAACAATCGACAACGGATTGCTCCCACCGGATGGACAATGCCTGAGGCCCACGGCTCCCGCAATCAGCAGGAACGCATGACTGGCAATGGAATTGAATTGAACGACGATGGTTCCCGCGAGACCTGCTGGGTCATCAGCGACGGTGCCGCGGGCAACGAGCGCCAGGCCCTGGCACTCGCGCAGGGGCTTGGCCTGGAAGCCGTGACGATACGCCTGCGCTTGGCCCGCCCGTGGCGCTGGTTTGCCCCTCATCTGACCTGGCTGGTCGGATCCGCCATGCGCTGCACGGATGGCTCGCGAATCAGCACGGCATGGCCGGATGTGGCGATTGGCTGTGGACGCACGGCCGCACTGCTGACACGTTGTTTGCGCCAATGGAGTGGCGGGCGCTGCTTCACCGTCCAGATTCTCGATCCGCGCATCGCGCCCCACCGCTTTGGCGCCGTCATCGCCCCGCGCCACGACGCGCTGGCCGGTGACAATGTCATCACCACACTGGGGGCCATCAACACCATCGATGATGCATGGCTGGCCCACGCCCGTGAACAATTTCCCGCGCTGGAAGCCCTGCCCGTGCCACGCATTGCCGTCCTGGTCGGCGGTCCGCACAAGGCGCAGGCGCTGGATGACGACTATCTTGAGTCCCTGAAACAATGCCTGGTCTCGTTGCACGCGCGGCATGGCGGCAGCTTCCTCGTCAGCACCTCGCGGCGCACGCCACCGAAAATGCGGGCGGCACTTCGAAGCTGGTTCACGCAATGGCCGGGCGTGTTCTGGGCGGATCGCAGCGATGGCGAGAATTCCTATCCCGGCATGCTCGCCTGGGCCGACCGCTTCGTGGTCAGTGCCGATTCGGTGAACATGATTTCCGAAGCCTGCGCCACCGGCAAACCCGTGCACGCCTTCGCCCCGAAGCCGGTTGCCGGGAAACTCGCCCGTTTCCATGACGCCCTTCGCAATGCAGGGCACCTGTGCGCGCTGGATGCGGATGCGCCAACCGCGCAGCAACCCCTGCGCGAACTGCCCGAGGTAGTACAGCGCGCTCGCACTTTGTGGGGCACACACCGAACCGCCTTGTGCGAAACCGAGTCGTAGCGCATCCGCACACACGCACTTGTGTCGTTGCGGATTCCGGACTCGGGCCGCGTGCGTGCATGCAAAGTGTAATCACGATTCCCAATCCCCGATCAATCAAAAGCCAAGTCCAGTTCGCGGGCGACGGCCAGCACCTGCGTGCAGGCGGCATCGAGCGCTGCGTCGCGATGGACCAGGCGCGGTTTCGCATCCAGTTTGCTGGCGAGCGAGCGCGACAACATCAGCGCATGCGCGGAGGTCAGCGTTTCGGCTTGCACCGGCGTGAGCAGGCCGAGTCGGGCGGCAGCTTGAATCAAATCCAGCGTGTGCGTGGCGGCAAGCAGTGCGGGCTGCCGCGGCGCGTGCTCCAGCACGATGGCCTGCATCAGGAACTCGATATCCACCAATGCGCCGAGGCCTTGTTTCAGATCAAGACGAAGAGCATCCGAACGATCACTCTCCTGGCGCCAGCGCGTCCGCATCTCGACGATCTGCCGATGCAGTTGCGCGCCCTGGCCGCGCGCTTGCAGCGCATTCGCGCGCACGTCTGCAAACAGGCGACCCAAACCCACATCACCGGCCACCGCACGCGCCCGCACGAGAGCCTGATGCTCCCAGGTCCAGGCGCGCGCCTGCTGGTAGGCGGCATAGGCGTCGAAGCTGCTGACCAGCAGGCCGGAACCGCCATCCGGGCGCAGTCGCACGTCGATGTCATACAGCTTCCCGGAGCGGGTCGGCATGCTGAGCACGTGGACAAAACGCTGCGCCAGTCGCGCGTAGTAGCGACTGCCTTCCAGCGGTTTGGCACCATCGGATTCCAGTGCGGCATGCGCGCTGTCGTAAATGAAAACCAGGTCGAGGTCGGAACCGAAGCCCAGCTCCATGCCGCCAAGGCTGCCGTAGCCGATCACCGCCATGGCGGTTCCATCACCCGGGCGATCATCCATGCGGCCGTGTGCGGCAATCAGGTCGCGTTCGGCAATGCGCAGTGCCGTTGCCAGCACCGCTTCGGCGACATCGGTGAGCGAGCGCGCAGCGGCCACCGCATCGATGCGTCCACCCAGGAAGGCGAGGCCCACATGAAACTGCACCGCCAGTCGTTGCTCCTGGAGAAGGTCAACCTCGCGCTCCAGGTCCGGCTCGTGCACCGCACCCAGCCGCCGCGCCATTTCCGCTTCAATCTGTTCGCGGCTGGGAGGCAACTCCTGGCCGCGATCGATGAGCAGTTCGTCAAGCAACAGGGGATGGGCAATGACCCGCTCCGCGAGCAAGGCGCTGGCGGCAAACACCGAGGCCAGGCGACGCAATGCGGCGGGTTGTTCATCCAGCAAGGCCAGATAGGCGGACCGTCGCGCCACCGCCTGCACCAGACCGATCAGGCGCACCAGGCAGGCGCTGGGTGCCGAACTTCGTGCAGCGGCCTTGAGCAAGGCCGGCATGATGCGATCAATGCGTTCGCGCGAGCGAACCGATGCGGCCCGCAGGATCGGACTGCCGAGAAATCCCCGCAAGGCCTCCAGTACCGGCTGCACCGGTTCAAAGCCGGCGGCGGCAAATGCCTGGTCGTCGATCTGCTCTGCGCTGGCGCGCTGCCACAGGCTGTCCCAGGATGCTGTTGCCTCGCTGCCGCGCTGGTTTTCACTCGCCGCCATCACCGCCTTGAATTCATCGCTGACCACTGCGCGATGGCGATCCAGTTCGGCCACGAGTTCAGTCGCTCCGGCAAATCCGAGCGCCAGCGCAATGCGCTCGCGGGCCAGCGCGTCGTCCGGCAACTCATGGGTCTGCGCGTCGGCAAACATCTGCACGCGGTTCTCGACCCGGCGCAGCAGGCGATAGGCATCGAGCAAGCCCCTGGCGCGTTTTGCGTTGATCAGCCCGAGTTGTTCGCAGGCAGCGAGGGCAACCTGCAAACCACGCACGCGCAGGGATGGCTCGCGCCCGCCACGGATCAATTGAATCAACTGCACGATGAACTCGATCTCGCGAATGCCGCCGGGACCGAGCTTGAGATTTTCGGCGAGGTCCTTGCGCGCGACCTCGGCGTCGATCAAGGCCTTCATCTCGCGCATGCCGGCGAAGGCCGTGTAGTCGAAATAACGGCGGAACACGAATGGCCGCAAGGTGGCCAGCAGGCGGTTGCCGGCGGCCTTGTCGCCGGCCACCGGGCGCGCCTTGATCCAGGCATAGCGTTCCCAGTCGCGGCCTTCGCGCTGGTAGTACTGCTCCATGGCGGTGAACGACAGGGCGACGCGGCCGGCGTTGCCGAATGGCCGCAGGCGCAAATCGACGCGGTACACGTAACCTTCGCGCTCGCGGTCGGCCAGCAGCGAGATCAGATGCTGGCACAGGCGCGCGTACCAGACTTCGGCATCCAGCGCACGAGCGCCATCACTGCTGCCCGGCTCGTCGTAAGCCAGGACCAGGTCGATGTCGGATGAGAAATTGAGTTCGCTGCCACCGAGTTTGCCGAGCGCGAGCACGACCAGGCGCTGCACCTCGCCGCGCGCATTGCGCACGACGCCATGGCGCGCAGCCAACTGGCGCTCGGCATGACGCAGCGCGGTTTCCAGACACACCTCGGCAAGCACGCTGGCCCCGGTGAGAGTGGTTTCAATGCCGTCCACATGGTTGACGTCACGCCAGATCAGGCGGATAGCCTCGCGGCGGCGGAAGCGGCGCAGTTCGCCGCGAAACTCCTCGTCACTCATCGCCATGGCGAACGGTGCCACGCGCGCATCGGCGTGGCGCGGATCGTTCATCAGGCGAACCAGTTCGGGTCCGAGCAGGCCCGGATCCTGAAGAAAACTCTCGAAGGCAAAATCGCTGGCCAACAGCACCCGTTCCAGATGACTGTCGACGCCGGCATCGTCATAAAACGGCACTCCCGCGTCGCGGCACAGTGCATCCAGCCGTGACATGCGCGAATCCAGCAATTGGTGAATGGCCTGCGGCCGGGCGCGTAGGGACATGCCGCGATTCTGGCATCCACCTTGCATTGCCACCAGCCGGCCCGGGTCGGTGCACAGACACCTGCCCAGTTCACCCTATACTCAGCAGGTTTCAGGATGATGACGCACCCCGCCCTTCCCTCTTGCCGCCGGTCACCACGATGACTTCAAACCTCCGCCCCGCGACTGCTGGGCGCAATTGGCACAGTGCCCTCTGGTTGCTGTTGCTGGTAGTGCTGTTTGCGCTCGGCGTGGAACGCCTGGATCCCGCATTCGGCGGAGCCGTCGGCTTGGCGGATGCGCGCGCATGGCAGCTCGCGCTGCTGGGTGCCATTCCGTTCCTGCTGGTGGTGTTGCTGGTGTGCGCGTTGACCCGGCGTGTGCTGCTGGCGAGCTGGATCGGAGGTCTTCTTCTGGCGGCGACCTTTGGTGCAAATGCGGTGAAGGTCGAACAGCTGGAAATGCCGCTGTTGCCCGGTGACTTTCATTTTCTCCAGGAGATCGGCTCATCCTGGCCACTGTTCTCCCATTACCTCGGCTCCAGCGGAATGGTCCTGCTGGTTGTCGCAGTGATCCTGCTCTTGACCCTGGCCCTGGTGCGCGAAACCCCGTGGCCGGCCATGCGTGGTTGGCGCCGGCTGGCGCTTGCCACCTTCACCCTCGTCATGGCCACGGGACTGCTGGTGGGCTGGACGCCGTGGCGCGTGGTCTACAGTGCCGAACACCTGCAGTTTGCTCCGTGGTCGGTGGTGGACAGCGCGCGCCAGGCGGGTGTTGTCGGCAATTTGGTGCTGTACAACTGGGAGCTGGCGCGTCGCCAGAATCTGAAGCCCGACCGCTCCGCTGCCGTGCGCCTGCTGGGCGAACATGCCGAGGAACTGCGCGCGCGCCAGTACCCCAATCATTCCGCTTGGGCGATGCCCAGCGACACGCGCCCGGACATCGTCATTGTGCAGAGTGAATCCCTGTTCGATCCGGCGCGCCTGCGCAATGCACCCGCACGCACCTACCTGCCGAACTACCATCGCTTGGCCAAGCGCGGCCTGTCCGGTGAAATGTCGGTGCCTACCTATGCCGGCGGCACCATCCGCACCGAGTTCGAGGTGTTGACCGGGCTTGCCCTCGCCTTTTTCCCGGGCGTGCAGTATCCGTACTACGAAATCGCCGACCGGCCCATTCCCGGCATCGTGCGCACCCTCGGCAGCCAGGGTTACCGGACAACCGCCATCCATCCCAATACCGGCGTGTTCTGGAATCGTCGCCAGGCCTTCCAGCAGATAGGCTTTGATGCCTTCATCGACGAC
>Ga0208460_10000081_pt1 | contig 69686 bp, 53 predicted proteins | sample AD_STIC10_MetaG_FD_184436 | JGI IMG/M metagenome (GOLD analysis project Ga0208460, IMG submission 184436) | Active sludge microbial communities of municipal wastewater-treating anaerobic digesters from USA - AD_STIC10_MetaG (SPAdes) (version 2) | ecosystem: Engineered > Bioreactor > Anaerobic >... | reverse complement strand
CCATTCTTCTTGGTGATAGTACTACCACAGTGAGGGCACTTTTTTTATTCATAGCCTTTGATTTGCGTCAAAGGTAAACATAGCAACGGTTTCAAGAGATTTGAGCATCAAAAATGTCTATTAAGCCAATAATTTTTTAAAACGGCATTTCCAAAATGGAAGTTTTCATCCGGATTACTTCACAGAAGGGGTGGTTTCCTTGTAAAATGATAAGTGCCATTGATATGCAAAGTTGGGAGGGTTTTAAAAAGGTGTTTAAGTTTTGTTATCGTTATTCATACTCAGTATGTTCAATGGGCTTTAGCCCCATAAATGGAGATTCGGTGATTCGGTGATTCGCTGATTCGTTGATTTGTTGATCAGCTGAATGTACCACAAAGAGCCAAAAAGAAGCAAAATTCTTAATACTCATGGCGCTAAAAAAACTTCGCGGTACTATAAACTCTACCACAAAGAGTCACAATCGGGAAGCAAAGCTACGAAGGCTCGGAGCGCTAAAAAAACTTCGCGTAACTTCGCGTAACTCCACGATACTACAATCCATACCGCTTGCACATTGTTATTTACACTATTTGGCTTTGCCGTGCTCGCCAAAATACGGCTCGGTTTCCCTTGCCCACGCGCTTTTGCATGTGCGACGGAAAAGGAAGTTTAGCAAAAAAAAGTTTAGCTCCCCCAAAAAAACAATACATGAACAGCATTCGCCCCCGACAGTGTCGTACAATATCCATCGATATGCGAACCATCAGGGTTGGTGTTATTGCATCTTAAATTCACAATCTATAAATTTTGGAATTATGACGGCTTGAATGGTGTGAAATATCATGGCCTGGCACCCCTTAAAATACTCCTAATATCCCATTTATGAGGGTATCAGGGCTACGCCCCTTTTTCCTGACTTGTCCCCTTTAGTGCGTTAGATACAACTTATCAATTATTTTCAAATATTCGGAAGGAATCTTGGTTATTATCTTAACCCCTTTAATTTTTTCTGAGAACGTCGTGTCTCATTGTCCATTGGGGCTTTGCCCCAAACCCCATTTACTTTTTTGTCTTGATACAAAAAAGTAAACAAAAAAAATCAAGGTAAACCGATGCTTCACCCCGCTCTGCCCAAACCCTCGGATTCTACCCCAAGCTGGTAAACCTCTTGGGCAGAATCCTACGGGTTTGGCCATTCACGCCACCGCCGGCCCGCCGGTTTACCTGGCTCACGCACTTATGCATGTGTGACGAAAAGAAAGTTTATCAAAAAGAAAGTTTAGCACCCATCCTATCATTTTTATGGCGTTGCTCCTACCCTGTTCGCTCCATTGTCAGGCAGGAGAAAGGTTAATCCATGGTGGCAGTGAAACGCCTGGTGGTGGAGGGCTTCACCCTGAAACGGTTGTCAATCCTATACCCCACCACCCAAATAATCTGGTTGTCCGATTCCATTACATATATCTTTTCCTTGCGGTGTAGGGGTATCTTTAAATCAGTAAGCAAATCGCTGATTTTCTTTTTCCCGCTCATTCCCAGCGGTATAAACCAATCGCCTTGTTTCCAGTTCCTCAGGGTGAGGGGGAACTTCAGGGCGTGGAGGTCAAACACGCCAATGCCCGGCGACCTGGGGAAATCGGTGTTATCCTCAGCATCCTCAATGCTAAAGGTCAGGTTTATGGGAAAATCAATGCTTTGGGTATCCATGTCAATTTGCAGACACACCTCATCCTGTGGGATTAGAGGGGAAACGACGAGGTATTCCCTGTCCCTAACCAATCGGTATCCCTTGGAGAGGAACGATTTGCCCGGCTGTGCAAACAGCGATTGTTCGATATCTACTATACGGCCGGGTGAAAAACCCAATGCAGTGAGTTCTTCCAACAGAAAGAGCTGTCTTAATGGCTCTTTTGCCAATAACGGGATGGAGTAAAGTATCTCCTCGTCGTGGGTTTTGCGTATCCTGTCCCTCAGAGAAATCAGTTTGGCCCCTATTTCTTCCCAAGCCTGTCCCATGAAAAGCGATGTTGAGTAGAGGTTGTTCACCACTCCCGGGTTAACCATTTCCAGCTGTGGGATGACGTTGTGCCTAATGCGATTGCGGGCATACTCCACGGAGGCATTGGTGGAGTCCTCCCTGTGGGCAATGCCATTCTCCTTGGCATAGGCTTCTATTTCGATTCGGGAGGCAAACAGCAAGGGCCTGATGATAGTGTTCGATTTGGGCGACATGCCTGTCAATCCCTTTAAACCTGTTCCGCGGCATAGGTTAATCAGCATGGTCTCGGCAACATCATTCCTGTTGTGGGCAATGGCAACCGATGTAAATCCGTTTTGGACACACAGCTCTTTAAACCAGGCAAACCGCAATTCGCGTGCTGCAACCTGAATGGAAATCCTATTTCCCCGGGCATAGGCATTGGTGTCAAACCGTTTTACAAATAGCTCCACTCCCATCGTTTGGCAAATTTGGCTCACAAACTCCTGGTCGCCATCGGATTCATGGCCGCGAAGCGTAAAATTGCAGTGTGCCACGGAAAACCTAACCCCGCTTCCATGAAAAAGGTTTAGCATAACCATGGAATCGATGCCGCCGCTTACGGCAAGCAAAACCCTGTCGCCGAAATGGACAAGATTATGCTTTTCGATGAAGTTGAGAAACTTAACCCTCATTATGCAAACTGTTGTGCCATTGCCAATTGCCAAAATCGTTGAAGAGAGTCTATCTGTCAGTTAATCAGACCATTTAGGTCTAACCCCTGCCGCTTTTCCTTTCAACAGTTAGTGTTGCCTTGGCAGCAAGGGTGTGCTTATCGCCAAATACTAAAAGCGGTATGGCAGGGCCCTCCTCGTTAATTACGGCTATATCATCCTTCGAAACAATTACTTTCAAAATATTCTCACGAAAACACACCTTAAAGCTGTATGATTTCCACTGAGTGGGGATTAAGGGATTGAAACAAAGCATATTATCCTTCACCCTCATACCTCCAAATCCTTCCACTATGGATATCCAAGTTCCGGCCATGCTGGTAATGTGCAAGCCCTCTCTCACCTCGCGGTTGTAGTCATCGAGGTCGAGGCGCGCCGTGCGCAGGTACAACTCGTATGCCTTTTCGATATTCCCAATTTTTGCAGCCAGCACGGAGTGAACGCATGGTGACAGGGATGATTCATGTACAGTACGCGCCTCGTAAAAATCAAAGTTTTTGCGAATGGTTTCCAGGTCGAAGTTATCCTCAAAGAAGTACATTCCCTGCAACACGTCGGCCTGCTTAATAAAGCATGATCTGAGGATTCTGTCCCAGCTCCACTTTTGGTTCAGGGGGCGGTGTTTGGGGTCGAGGTCCTTCACAAGGATTTGCTCCTTGTCCATGTACCCCTCCTGCTGCAAAATAATGCCTGTCTTAGTATCCACAGGGAAAAACATGTTTTCCCTTATATCTCTCCATTTAGACACCTCTTGGGTGCGGTTGAACGAAATTTTGGCCGTCAATGCGTTGTACTTTTCAGCATGGTTCTCCTTCACATACTCGGCCACTTTTTGGGCATACTCTAAGCACCAGCAGGCTAGGTAGTTGGTGTACCAGTTATTATTGACATTGTTTTCGTACTCGTTGGGTCCGGTAACACCAAGCATCACGTACTTACCCTTCTCATCAGAGAAGTTTACCCTTTGTGCCCAAAAACGGGCAATGGCAATGAGCACTTCAAGTCCAAAATTAGCCAGGTAGTTTTTGTCGCCGGTATAGCGAACGTAGTTGTATATGGCAAAGGCGATGGCCCCGTTGCGGTGTATCTCCTCAAAGGTTATCTCCCACTCGTTGTGACACTCCTCGCCATTCATGGTCACCATGGGGTAAAGGGCAGCCCCATCGGTAAATCCAAGTTTTTGAGCATTTTCAATGGCTTTCCCAAGGTGCTTATACCGGTAAAGCAGAAGCTGGCGCGCCACACTCTGCCCATGGGTAATCATGTAGAAGGGCAGGCAGTATGCCTCTGTATCCCAATAGGTTGAACCTCCGTACTTTTCACCCGTAAACCCTTTTGGGCCAATATTCAGCCTTTCGTCCTTCCCGGTGTAGGTTTGGCTTAGCTGGAAGATGTTGAATCGTATGGCTTGCTGTGCTGCCAAATCGCCTTCGATGGTTATGTCGCTATGATTCCATATTTCGTTCCACGCTTCGGAGTGTTCTTTCAACAGTTGCGTGTATCCCTTGGATATGGCCAAATCTAATAGTTGGGTTAAAACCTTGGGGAACATACCCTTTTCATGGTTCAGGCTCGAAATAACAGCCGCATATTTGTAGAACTCTACCTCATCTCCGCTTTTAAGGTTAAGAAAAAGTTTACATCCTGCATACATATGCTTGTCAAGCAAATTGCTTTCCGCAACTACTTTTTGACCATTGAGGTATAGCGAGTAACGCATGGCATGCCCAACGTGAAAATCGAGTTTGCGGGTTTTAGTAACAAGTAGAGATTGGTTAACATCCGCATGGCGTTCAACCTCATCCCAGAACTTCTCACCATAGTTAGAATCCTCGTTTTGTACGTCGCCATCGAGGTAGGGAGCGATACAGAACTTAACGTCTGCGTTGAGTATCTTCAAATTGTAGCGTATGGCTCCAACTTCAGGATTGGCAATGCTGAGAAACCTTTTAACATTGGCTTCAAGCCTTACACCCGATGAGTTTTCGCAGGTGAATGTACGCTCCAGGAACCCCTCCTTCATATTGAGCACCCTGCGAAACTCCTCTACCTTGCACTTAGCCAGATCCAGTGGTTCGCCATTAATATCTATGTCAATACCAATCCAGTTTGTGGAGTTTATCACCTTGGCAAAGTACTCAGGATAGCCATTTTTCCACCAGCCCACGCGCGTTTTATCGGGGTAGTAAACCCCACCGATGTAGCTGCCCTGCAACGTATCGCCACTGAACTGCTCCTCGAAGTTGGCTCTCTGCCCCATGGCACCGTTGCCAATACTGAATATGCTTTCCGATGCACGTGTATTCGCGGGGTTAAACCCCTCTTCGATAATACACCATTCATCGTGTTTTAGGTACGGATTCATTTTAAGTCAAATTAAGAATTAATACAATTCCCTTACGACATTCTCTTTTCGTCCACGAAAAATACAGTTATGGCACTAATTATCATACATATCCCTGCTGCTACAATGGCATTGATGGGATTTTTGCCATATACATGGTTGAAAAGCAGAGTGCCAAATACACCATTGGTAATCTGTGGGATTGTAATGGACATATTGAAGATTCCCATATAGATTCCCATTTGTTTAGGTGGTATTGCACTAGCAAGCATGGCATAGGGCATGGATAATATACTACCCCAGGCAATTCCTATTCCTATCATGGGAACGATAAGCCATGTGGCATTGCTGAAGAGGGTAATGGATAGAAACGAAAGACCGCCAATGGTAAGGGCAATGGCATGTGTTCCTCTTTTTCCCACGCGCTTAGCAATCAGAGGTAGAGTCAGTGCGATTACGGCAGATACCCCGTTATACACCCCGAATAGTATTCCAACCCAATCACCCGCCTCCTGAAAGCTCAAGCTGTTGGGGTCTGTGGTACCGTAAAATTTGGCCGCAATAGCCGGAGTGGTGTAAACCCACATGGAGAAAAGGGCAAACCATGAAAAGAATTGAACCAGAAGAAGTTGTATCATTCGCTTGGGAATGAAAAACTTTTTGTTTCCCTCCGTTTTTTCTTTCTGTTCATCTTCATACACATGGGGTGGGTATTCCTTTGTGGAAGCAACAGTCCATACAATGGTAGTTATTAGCACAATGGCTCCAATGTAAAAGGACCAGATAACGTTCGAAGCCACCTCGCCCTCATGGGCTGCTACCTTGGAAAATCCGAAAAAGTTGCTGAGGATATATGGTAGCCACGAACCTACCACTGCCCCAATACCGATAAGCATGGTTTGTACTGAGAACCCGAGAGTATGCTGCTCTTCGGGCAGCTTGTCGGCCACAAGAGCCCTGAAGGGTTCCATGGAGATGTTAATGGATGCATCCATAATCATCAGCAGACCTCCGCCAATGAACATGGGAGCAATGAAACCGGCCAAATGGGGTGCGTTGGGCATGGCAATGAGCGCCAAACTGGTGAGTATGGCCCCCCCTAAAAAGAACGGGCGCCTTCGGCCCAACCGGGTCCATGTTCTATCGCTGTAGTAGCCCACAATGGGCTGCACTATCATACCGGTGAGCGGGGCTACCAACCAGAACCAGTTGAGGTGCTCCACATTGGCTCCAAAAGTCTGGAGTATTCTGCTGGCATTGGCGTTTTGCAAAGCAAACCCAAATTGGATGCCCAGGAACCCAAAACTCATGTTCCATATCTGCCAAAATGATAAACGGGGACGTTTTGTCATCGCTGAATTGATGTTAAATTAACGTAATAAAATACTCATTCCGTGAATGGAATAAGTTTTAAAAAGGTAGGAAAGTAGCGTGTCAAATATAGGGTGATAATTTAGAATATGCAACTAATTGACTGTTAAAATTTACGGGTATTTGGTTTGAACATCCTCAAAATCCCATTTCAAACGTTTACGAAAGAAATTCAGAACTTTTGGTCAACTTCTTTTTCTGGAGGAATTTCTGACTATCAATTGGGTTTTGAGCACTTCCTTTTTGTATTCTGGAGGTGCGGCAAGGTTAATACGATCCATTAACATCTTCATGGCCTTCTCTCCCATGGCAAAGCCCGGTTGGGATACTGTAGTCAGCGTAGGTTCAAGCATTTCGGCAATATGGTCGTTGCCAAAACCTACTACTGAAACATCCCCGGGAATAGAAATATTATTTTCCCTAAGGATTTTAATCACACCGGCTGCAGTGAAATCGTTAACGGTAAAAATAGCATCAAATTTAACTCTTTCATCTATCAGCTGTTGTGTACTCTCAATGGCTTTGTGAAATTCATCGCATTGAATAATAAGCGATTCGTCTATTACTACCCCATTGTTCCTATGGGCATCAAGGTATCCTGCAAGGCGTTTTTTGCTGATAAGGCGATTGGGAGGACCTGAAAAATGGATGATCCGCCTTCTCCCTTCAACAATAAGATGCTCTGTGGCCTGATAAGCCCCATTGTAATCATCAATCACCACATAATCGGAATCGAACCCTTCGATTATCCTATCGAAAAAAACAATGGGAATTCCCTCTTCATCTAACAGTTTAATATGATCGTAGTGATCCGTCTCTTTCGAAACGGAGATAAGCAAGCCATCAATTATGCTATGCAAAAAGGTTTGGCATACCTCAACCTCTTTAACGTAACTTTCGCTTGATTGGCTTATTATAACGCTATACCCGTACTCGTTGGCTACCTTTTCGATACCGCTAATGACCGATGAAAAAAAGTAATGCACAATCTGCGGAATCACTACGCCGATAACATTGCTTTTCTTACTACGTAAACTAAGCGCAATGGGATTGGGTCGGTAGTTCATCTCGACGGCAAGTTTATTAACCTGATCTTTAGTAGATTGGCTAATATCAGGATGATCCTTAAGCGCCCTGGAAACGGTTGACGGGCTAATACCCAACACTTTTGCAATATCCTTAATGGTAATACCGGGCGATTTCATGGTTAAGAGATCTCAATTATCGAATCCAAAGTTAGCAATTAGATTCTGTTGGAACAAAGAATATTCCTATTAAACCTACCAAGATGATGAAAATTTCGGTATTGGGCATCCTTTTTCAAACGATTGCACATTCGTTTGCATAGATTAATTCCCTTTTTTTGACGATATTACAGAGTTATTCCCCTATTTTTATGTAACTTGTGGCAAGTTTTTAAAAAGGTAAAAGGGTAGCTAAAACAACACAATTTTAATTAACTAAAACCTAACTACAATTGAATATGAAGCAGAAATTTTCTACACTCAGAAGAGTTTCGTATTTTCTGCTGCTCATGCTGTTTACCACAACGGTATGGGCACAGGAAATTACCGTAACGGGAAGGGTAACCTCTGCCGCAGATGGTGAACCTTTAATTGGAGTTACAGTGGTGGTAAAAGGTACCACCATAGGCACTAGTACTGATGTAAACGGTTCCTTCTCTATCAAGACAAAAGCGGGATCTACACTGGTATTCTCTTACATCGGTTATAAAACAATAGAACTTATAGCCGACGGGAAAAGCCCCGTGAATGTTAGTCTCGAAGACGAATTTGCAACTTTGGAAGAGATTGTTGTGATTGGATACGGTACCGTTAAAAAGAGTGACGCAACGGGTTCGGTTGCCACTGTGGGCTCCAAAGATTTTAACCTTGGAGCCATCACTTCTCCACAGGCATTGCTCGTGGGGAAATCGGCGGGAGTCGTTATTTCGGCACCCGATGGCGCACCCGGAAGCGGTTCTCAAATTCGAATCAGGGGTGGTTCATCATTGCATGCCTCCAACGATCCGCTCATTGTTATTGATGGCGTGCCCATTGACAATAAAAACTTAGCAGGAAGTTCCAACTTCCTCACCCTGGTTAACCCCAACGACATTGAGTCGTTTACCATACTGAAGGATGCTTCGGCAACCGCAATATACGGTTCGCGTGCCTCCAATGGTGTGATCATTATCACAACTAAAAAAGGACGGATTGGCTCGCCCATGAAGGTTACCTATGATGTTAACACTTCTCTTTCGGCACCCATGGCCTATTTGCCAGTTTACACCGGTGATGAAATGCGTGCAATCGCGCATGAGTATCCCAATCTGTATGGTCAAGACGCTTTGGACAGGTTAGGTGATGCCAATACCGATTGGCAACGCGAAATTTTCCGCACAGCGTTGACACAAGATCATAATCTGGGAATAAGCGGTTCATACAAAACATTGCCCTACAGGGCATCCGTTGGCTACACCATGCAAAATGGGATTCTTCAAAACACGGATATGCAAAGGATTACTGCAGCCCTTAACTTAAGCCCCACATTTTTTAATGACGACCTTAAGGTGAATCTCAATGCCAAAGGCATGAACACACACCATAACTATGGTGATTACGGAGCAGTGGGAAGTGCCATAAGGATGAGCCCCACTCACCCAATAAAGGACGATACTGCTCCGGGCGGATATTTTCAGTGGGAGAACTACGGCGCAAGTCTGGGTACCCCCAATCCCGTGGAGCAAGCATTGATGGCCGACAACAAATCCATTGTCAACAGGTTCTTGGGCAACGTTCAGTTGGACTATAGGCTTCCCTTTTTACCAAGCATCAATGCCAACCTAAACCTGGCCACGGATTATGGTGAGAGTTCGGGGCACAATAATCGCCCGTCAACATCACCCAGTGTCCTATTGCCCTCAGGGCTAACCGAGAAGGTGGAAAGTTACACAGCCAAAAACGTTAACAATCTGCTGGATTTCTACCTAAATTTTTCTCAAGATTTAGACAAGATAAGCAGCAGGATTGATGCAATGGCCGGATACTCATGGCAGTACTTCAAGAATGAGTCAGAAAGTACTAGGAGAGAATCTGATCCCAATCCTTCCGGTTATATTACTGTAGTTAGGCCAACCATTAACGAGTTGCAGCTCATTTCCTTCTTTGGCCGTTTAAACTACTCCCTGTTGGATAGATATTTAGTAACGTTCACCCTTCGTAATGACCATTCTTCAAGGTTTTCACCTGATACTCGATCGGGATTTTTTCCCTCTCTGGCTTTGGCATGGAAAATCAACGAAGAGAGTTTCCTTCGCGATGTTGACCTGGTAACCGACCTCAAGTTTAGAATGGGATGGGGCGAAACGGGACAGCAGGATATTATGGGGAACTATTATCCCTACATGTCCACATTCCTTGAGTCCACCCAGGGGTACTACTACATGATAGATGGACAACTTGTCCCAACCCTAAGACCCAATGCTTATGATCCCAAAATAAAATGGGAGAAGACCATTACCAAGAATATTGGTTTTGATTTTGGTTTCTACAATGATCGTATTACCGGTACTGTTGACCTTTATGAACGCATTACCGAGGATATGATCAATGAAGTAGGGACTCCTACCATGAGCAATTTTTCCAACAGGTTATGGACTAACGTAGGTAGTCTCGAAAACAAAGGGGTTGAGACAAGCCTCAATGTCATCCCCATTTCACATAAGGATATGTCATTGAATATTGGTTTGAACTTCACATACAACAGGAATAAGATTACCAAATTGCTCATTTCCGACGACCCCGATTATCTTTTGCTGTATGGAGATGCCTTTACAGGGCAAAACCAGGTAACTAAGGTGGGATATCCCATTCGTTCTTTCTTTGTTAATCAGCAGGTATATGATGAGGATGGCAATCCCATAGAGGGTCTATACGTAGATTTGGCAGGACAAGGAGGCCAAATTGGCGGGGATAACGCCAACAAGTATATTTACAAGGATCCTTCCCCCGATTATTTATTTGGCTTTTCGTTTCGCTTCAACTACAAACAATTTGATATCATGAGTTCTTCCAGAATCAGCATTGGCAACTATGTTTACAATGCTTTGGCTGCCGGTGCATCACTGGATCAAATGAGTCAAATTGGATACTGGGTTAATATGCCAACAATGTTAGATGACACTCGTTTCGTTAAGCGACAGTTTACCAGCGACTATTTTGTGGAAAATGGTTCATATTGGAAGTTAGACTATTTGGGTGTGGGATATAACATATCCAAAATCTATAAAACCATGAATGCACGGATTGGCTTTACGGTTCAAAACGTATTGACTGTAACGAAATATAAAGGCCTTGATCCGGAGGTATCCAATGGAATAGGAAGTGCATTTTACCCTCGTCCCAGAACCTTTATGTTAGGCATTAGCATCAGCTATTAATCATATAAACCCTTAAAAAAATGAAAAACAAGATAATAATCATTGCAGTTACTCTTTCCATGGTACTCACAGTATCATGCATGAAAGATCTGGATTTAATTCCAAAGGACCCCAATACTGTGATGTCCGGAAATGTTAGCGACAACCCTGAATATATTAGGCAATACCTGGCAAAAATTTACGCAAGTTTTCTGATCTCCGGACAAGACGGCGGTTCTCCCGATATTGCTGCATCAGACCCCAACTTTTTCACCACCATGCGTGCCTTCTGGAATCTTCAAGAGCTTCCTACAGACGAGGCCATGTGTGCATGGGGTGATGTGGGTATAGCTGACCTCAATACGCAAACCTGGAGTGCCAGTAATCCGTTCCTCACAGCCCTATACCAGCGTTTGGGGCTTTCCATTACCTTCGCCAATGATTTCATCAAAATGACAGCTGGCAACTCCGATGAAAAGATTGCCAGATACAATGCTGAAGCGCGTTTTCTCAGAGCATTGGCCTATTACTGGTATCTCGACCTATTTGGAAACCCCCCATTTACCACTGAAAAAGATGGTGTGGGAAGTTTCTTTCCCAGGCAACTGGATGAAAATTTCAACACCGGGCGTAAAATGCTTTTCAACTATATTGCCTCTGAGCTGAAAGCCATTGAGACCCTACTTGGCGATCCCGGCTTTCAATATCCGCAGGCTGATAAGGCTGCTGCCTGGATGTTACTGGCTCGACTTTACTTAAATGCAGAGGTTTACACCGGTACCGCTAAATGGGATAGTTGCATCATTTATACCAACAGGGTGATTAACTCCGGCAAGTATTCCCTTGCCTCTGACTATCGCAAAAACTTTTGTGCAGATAATGATGGCCCGTCAAACTCTGAAATGATTTTTTCATGGGCACATGATGGTCACAACACCAATGGTTGGGTGGGTACCACATTCATCATTCAGTCCTGTAGTGACCCTGTTTACCTTCCCTCTGAGGTATTTCACGGTTTGACCGATAATCCCAATTGGAATGGTAATAGGGCTAGGATACAATTTCTTGATATCATGATTGACACCATTGCTACCTATGGGAATAATCCCGTACCCTGGGATGATGACCCATTCTTCGAGGCAAGCAATGACAACCGTGTTTACCTCAGGGTTAAAAAGAGCCCATACATTCCCAGCCCCGGTTCCTCGGGCGATTATGGGATAGGCGTTTATAAGTTTACTGCTAAACTTTCTGACGGAACATTCCCTGCATCATTCAATATTTCATTTGCCAATACTGATTTCCCTGTATTTCGCTATGCCGATGCCCTATTAATGCGTGCAGAGGCCAATTTCAGGCTGAACAATCCGGACGATGCCGTAACAGATATTAATCTGATTAGGGAAAGGGCTTTTGGCAATACTTCAGGAAATATTACCACTGCAGAATTGAACGAAAAATTCTTGCTGGATGAACGTGCCAGAGAGTTCTACTACGAGGCGCACAGAAGAACAGATTTGATACGTTTCGGACAGTTCACCGACGGATCTTACACATGGGCATGGAAAGGCGGAGTGATGGAAGGCGCGCAAACAAGTAATTATAGAAATGTGTATCCCATTCCAGCTGAAGAAATTGCAGCGAATCCATACCTAAAACAAAACCCATCATACTAACATTAAACCTGAATAAAATGAAAATCAAATCATTCATAGCAATAGGCATAATAGGTCTGCTGATTGGGTTGACAGGGTGCGAAAAAGATGAGAACAGGGTTATTTTGACCGATCCTGTAAAACCCCAACTCAAAACAGTTCCCGATTTGACACTGCTTGAAGAAAATGAAGCAGACACTCTTGTGTTTGTTGGCACTCCACTTGACCCCGGGTTTACTGCATCAATAATTTATTCGCTTGAGACCTGCGAAACCGGAAATAACTTTGCCAACAAGATAACCCTCTTCTCCGATATACAGGATGAAAGGATGACGGTTAAGGTAGGATTTCTTAATAATCTGCTCCTAGCTAATTATGAAGCCAATACTCCTCTGTCATTTGATTTTAGAATAAAAGCTGTACTGGTTAGAGATGCTGGAACAGGAGTTAATCCAATGGAGTATTTTTCAGACGTGGTTAGCGCCACAGTAACCCTATACGAAACCGTTCTGGCTCCTATTAATCCAATTTATCTGCTTGGCGATGCCACAGAAGCTGGCTGGAATAATAACGCAGCCTTGGAGATGACGCACGTAAAAGACGGGCTGTTTGAAATTACTGCTACTCTCAACGAAACAGGTGATTGGATTAAGTTCATTTCCGAATTAGGAAAATGGGCGCCACAATGGGGAACCGATGATTCCGGAACTTGGGAAGCAGGGCCTCTGGTTTACAGACCCACAGAATCCGTTCCAGACCCGAAAGCAATTCCTGCACCACACGTAGCCGGAGATTATCTGATACAAGCCGATACGGCAAAACTGGAGTATACCGTTACTCCCGCAACCGCTAAACTGTTTGTTTACGGTAGTGCTACCGATGCGGGATTGGATTATTCAAATGCTCTGCCAATGGTTAAGACTGGTGTTTTAACGTTTGAAACCTCTGTTTACCTCAAGGGTGGAGATAACTATTCGTTTGGTTTTATCACAAGCCAAAGTGAATCATCACCCCGGTACATGCTATCGGAGAAAGGCAAACTGACATATGTATCTCAGGAAGCCAATGAGAGATTGATTCCCGGGCCAACGGAAGAGGGATGGTACATGGTGAAGGTTGACCTGATTAAACGCAGCTACTCTCTGATGAAAAAATAAACCCTTGATATGTTAAATAGATTTACCCAGAGCATTTTGCTCTGGGTAAATTTTTTCAAAACATTAACTCTTAAATCTGTTTGAATCACCTTATTGACATTGAAAAAACATGATTCAATGTTTATCTTTGCATAGATATAGTTTTTTATATTCTTAAAAAGTTGATTGCCATGAAAAAGCCCACTACATTACTCACAATTATTCTATCCCTGGTTTTGCCTTTCATGGGCATTCATGCTCAGGTAATAACCACCACCCCTGCCCTTCCAACGGCTTCCGATTCGGTTATCCTTGTTTTTAATGCCACATTGGGTGGTGGTGGCATGGCCGGATATACCGGCGACGTTTACACCCATACGGGAATCACAATTGGTAATAACCAATGGCAATACGTTATCGGACAGTGGGGGGACAACAACACTCAGCCAAAGTTGACAAGAATAGGTACTGATCTGTACGAACTAAAAATCAAGCCGAGTATTAGGGAGTTTTACAATGCTCCGGAAAATGCCAATATCACCCAAATGTGCTTTGTGTTCAGGGGGAGTGATGGTTCGCCTCAGACCGAAGACCTCTTTGTAGATGTAGTGGAGGAAGGGCTTAACGTGTCCATTAGCTATCCCATTTGGAGCCATCCCTTTTATAATTACGGTTCAACGTTAACCATTGAAGCTCAGGCCAACAATTCCGATAACATTACGATTTACGTTAATAATATTGAAGTTGCCAGCACTACCGATGAAACCATTACGCATCAATATGAAATTGATGAGTACGGTAAGCAGTGGGTAAAGGCAGTAGCCACATCAGGCGATGAAACCGCCGCCGACTCTGTTTACTTTTACGTAAGTGGCGAAACTCCTGTAGCAGCACTACCCGAGGGTTTGCTTCCCGGCATTAACATAACCGGCGAGAATGAAGTAACCCTTGTTCTTCACGATCCTCCGGCGTTGAAAGAGTTTGTATTTGTCATAGGTGATTTTAACCAATGGGAATTGGACGATGCATACAATATGAACCGCACGCCTGACGGAATCTACTATTGGCTTACGATTTCGGGACTTAATCCAAACCTGGAGTACATATACCAGTATTGGGTTGATGGCGAATTGAAGTTGGCCGATCCCTACTGCAATAAAATAAGCGATCCCTGGAACGATAAGTGGATCAGCGAAACTAATTACCCCAACCTTATTCCCTATCCCGAAGGAAAAACTACTGGCGTTGCCTCGGTATTCCAGGTTAATCCTGATCCTTTCGAATGGGAAATCGAAGATTTTCTACCTCCTGCAAATGAGGACTTGATTATCTACGAAATGCACATCCGTGATTTTGTAGCGGGTGATTACATCATCTCCGCTTTGGAAAAATTGGACTATTTACAAACGTTGGGCATAAATGCCATAGAGTTAATGCCCATCAACGAGTTTGAGGGCAACGATAGTTGGGGCTATAATCCCAGTTTCTACTTTGCCCCCGACAAGGCATATGGAACCCCAAATGATTACAAACTATTCATTGATGAATGCCACAAGCGCGGTATAGCCGTGATAATCGATATGGTATTGAACCATACCTTCGGGCTTTCGCCCATGGTTCAGATGTATTTCGACCCCAATGCCGGTGAATGGGGTCAGCCAACAGCCGATAACCCCTGGTACAATGAAACATGCCCTCACCCACCGTGGTGCTGGGGCTACGATTTCAATCACGAAAGCATACATACAAAAAACTTCATTGACAGGGTGGCGAAGTACTGGCTTACTGAGTTTAAAGTGGATGGCTTTCGCTTGGACTTTACCAAAGGTTTTACCAACATCAATACCGCTGGTGATGGATGGAACTACAATTCGCAAAGAATAGCCATACTTAAACGCTATGCCGACTATATTTGGAGTGTAAACCCCAAGGCTTATGTGATCCTTGAACACTTTACTGCCAACGATGAAGAGAAGGAGCTGGCCGAATACAGAAGCGACGAAGGCAAAGGGATGATGTTATGGGGAAATATTAACTACGCCTATAACGAAGCCAGCATGGGCTGGCTAAACAGCTCCAATTTCGACTGGGTTTCGTACAAAAAAAGAGGCTGGAATGTTCCTAACCTCATTGGCTATATGGAAAGCCATGACGAGGAGCGTTTAATGTATAAAAACATAACCTATGGCAATAGTACCAACCCTGACCACAACATCAAAAAATTAGAAATTGCCCTAAAAAGGCAAAAACTTGTAGGTGCCTTTTTCTTCACCATCCCCGGACCAAAGATGATTTGGCAATTTGGAGAACTTGGGTATGATGTTTCCATTGAATACAACGGACGAGTAGGTCGTAAACCCATACGCTGGAATTACTACGATGTACCTGAAAGGCGCAGTCTATACAACACATGGGCAGAATTGATTGCCCTGCGCAAAGGGCTACCCGTTTTCAGCACCGATAACTTTTCCCTTTCGTTAGACGGAGCCGGTAAAACCATCATTCTGCACCACAACGATATGGACGTGCTGATAGTTGGCAATTTCGATATAGCGGGAAAGAATATCAATGTAACTTTCCCAAGTTCAGGCAAATGGTATGAGTATTTCACCCAAAGTGAGGTCAATTTTGAAACTGCTGCACAGACCCTTACCATGCAACCGGGTGAATATAGGCTCTACTCCACTGTGTACATCAATCGCGATGACTATGCCGTTGGCATCAGCGAAAATACCATTGATGGCAACCAAGGTCATGTAAACGTATGGCCAAATCCATTTGATGATCATCTGGAAATATTAGTCAATACCGATGCACTGGAGCCCTATAGTGTGAAACTGATGGATGTGAGCGGAAGGTTATTGGGCACTGTTGCCGAGGGAACCCTTACGCCTGGCGCCAATTCTGTGTTTTGGCGAAGGAATATCAATCTCCCTAAAGGAGTTTACATTCTCTCGGTCCAAACGGCCTCGTGGCAAAAAGCTGTGAGAGTTTGTCAATACTAATCTGGCGTTTACACGCTGTTGTACCGGTTAGCGCAAATTGCTAACCGGTTTTTTATTTTTATACTCAATTCATGCTATATTCGAACTTTCTTAATTCCCATATGAATTGGCTTAAACGGTTTATTGCAATTGCCATTGTACTTACCACCCATAATGGTTATAGCAACCATGTTATTGGCTTTCAAACCGATTCAACCATTCAAAGGGGCAAGGTTGGAGTAAACCTTATTTCGGGAGTATTAATGTATCATCATAAGGAGATGATGGTTCTACTCGAGAAACCGGTGAATGCCATTGAACTATCGTGGATATTGGTTGGTAATGGTGATAAGCTATGGCACAGGGTATACCACTATCCCGAATATGGTTTGTCATACTTGTTGATGGATTTAGGAAGTCCTTCCATACTTGGATATTCTCATGGTTTACAGCCTTTCATCAATTTCCCTATTTCCCCTTTCAACCGTAAGTTTTCTGCAGGATTTCGTGTTGGTTCAGGCTTGACATATATTACGAAGACATATCATCGAACCGATAATTTTAAGAATTCTGCCATTTCAACACACATTAACGCCTTGATCTCTTTTAACCTTGAGGGGCGATATGCGTTAACTAACAGTTTGACACTTCGAGCCGGTTTACAGTTAACGCACATTTCTAATGGTACGTACAAAAAGCCCAATTCAGGACTCAATTACACCACGGCATCATGTGGACTTACCTACTGCTATAGCCATCAGAATATCAGCAACAGGCTTTTCCATAGTTTCGCCGATAGGCCAAACCGCATTCAGGTGTTTGGATACGGCTCCATTAAGGAGGTTAAGGGCGCCGGAGGGCCTAAGTATAGAGTTGCAGCCCTGTCGGCCGAATATTCGCGCCCCATAACAACGCTGTGGCGATATGGAGTCGCTTTGGATGTGATGTACGATGAATCGTCTGCTTTTATCATGGAATACAAGGAGTTACCCTATGATACTAAGTGGCAAACCGTTAGTTCGGGAATCACGTTGAATACTGAGATTTTGCTGGATAGGCTCTCTGCAGTGGTTCATTTTGGGAAGTACATAAAAAATCCTGACCGCGAAGGCGGTGCAGTTTACCAAAGAATTGGTCTAAGATATAGGGCAAGTAATATTCTATGGTTGCATTTAGCACTCAAAACACACTGGGGATCTGCTGATTACATTGAAATGGGGTTGGGTTATAAAATTTTCTAAGTATGAACAAACTTATTGCATTTCTTCCCGTATTGGTCATCGCGCTGATGTCGTGTGACAGCGAATCAGCATGGGATATATTTAAAACGGCAGGCAAAACCATATCTGAAGAGCGTGATGTTGAACCATTTGGCAAGATAGAACTGCTCGACAGGGTGAACCTGGAAATCTTTCAGGATACGATGTACAAACTCGTTTTAACAGGACCACAGAATCTATTGCCAAAAATTAGCACACGGGTTGAGAATGGCACATTAACCATCACGGATAACAATACTTTTAACTGGGTTAGAGATTATGAACATAGGGTAACTGCCAGAGTACATGTGGAACATCTCGATAGAATTTACTATGAGGGTATTGGGAATATAAGCACCTCCAACAGGTTGACTGGTGATACGCTGATAATTAGGTCTTACCAAAGTTCGGGAAGTATAGATCTGGATGTAACCCTGAAGTATTTTCACTGCTATTTTGACCAAAGTTTGGTGGATTTACATATTGCAGGCACTGCAAACAGGGTTCATGCTCAAATAAATGGCACAGGATTTCTTTACTGCCACGAGTTGATAACTCCCCATTGTATAGCCTTCAACCAGGGAGCAGGCGATATCTATGTATACGCCTCCAACTATTTACACGGAATTATTGAGGGCTCGGGAAATGTTTTCTATACCGGAAATCCATCCAGCACAGAATTCAGATACATTGGAAGGGGTAGCGGTCGTTTTATTCCATTCTAACGACAACTACCCCTGCGCTGCATGTTTATGAACGAGTATGAAATGCATGTCCGTTAGGCAAATACGGACAAGAAAAAGTTTCTAAATCGTTTGGCCTTCTGAACCTGATTATTCCACTGGTAAAAACACTCTCCACCGATAATCGACAACCCGTTGCGTTTAGAGATTTCGGTGAAATTGGGTGAATCGTAGTTAAGGTTTATCCAGATTTTTTTAATCCCCATGTTAGCCGCTTCGCGAGCCATATCCTCGGCTACGCTATTCCCTGTGATAATATACACTGTATCAACCTTATCCTGTATTTTATCGATGGAACTGAAACACGATTTATTGTTGGCCTCCACGCAGGAAGGATTAATCTGATAAACCCTGTACCCTTTGTACCTAAATGCTTCGGCCAAAAAATTGCTTAAATGCTCCTTGTCTGTAACAGAACTTGCAATGGCTATGCCTTTTTTTTCTGTTTGATTGTTTATTCCGCTATACATTGTAATTAACCTTTTTCTTTTGAGTTAACGTGTATAAAATAATTTTGTTCTTCATTTTTGTCGAACGACCTTTCTGCTTTTACGAAAGGGATATATATATTGATAAATAGTTTTGGCTTACCAATTATTCCTATTTTTGACCCGCAAAATTCATTGTATGGTTTCACTTAATCAGGTTACTGTATCGTTTGGAGGTTTCGATTTGTTCCGAGACCTCAGCTTTATGGTTTCTCCCGGTGAAAAGGTCGGACTGGTGGGAAAAAACGGGGCTGGTAAAACCACTGTAATGCGATTGATAGTGGGCGAAATGACGCCCACAAATGGAGTGGTCAGCATTCCCAAAGAGCTGAAAGTAGGATACTTACCCCAGCAGATGGATGTTGCCAATTCGCGTACTGTAATGGACGAAACCATGCTGGCATTCTCCGAAATACTATCCCTGGCTCATGAAATCAGTACCTTAACACGGGAGTTGGAAACACGTACAGATTACCATTCTGAAGAGTATGCGAAAATCATCAATAGTATCACTGAAAAGACCGACCGCTACAACCTGATGGGCGGTGACAACCTGGAGGCCATGGCCGAGGTTACCCTTCAGGGATTGGGATTTAAACGCGATGAGTTTACCCGCCCCACCAAGGAGTTGAGCGGTGGATGGAGAATGCGCATCGAGCTGGCAAAAATACTCCTTAGCAAACCCGACATACTGCTGCTAGACGAGCCCACCAACCATTTGGACATTGAATCAATCCAGTGGCTTGAGGAGTACCTGCTCACATTTGGCGGATCGCTGATACTCATTTCACACGACAGGGCATTTCTCGACAACATAACAGAGCGTACCATAGAGCTGTCGCTGGGCAAAGCTTACGATTACAGGGTACCATACTCCAAGTACGTTGTGCTGCGCCGCGAGCGCCGTGAGCAGCAGCTGGCAACCTACAAAAATCAGCAGAAGATGATTGCCGACACCAAGGAGTTTATCGAACGGTTTCGGTACAAGGCCACCAAGGCCAATCAGGTGCAATCGCGGGTGAAAATGTTAGAGAAACTGGAGATTGTTGAGATTGACGAGGAGGATAATGCGGCCATTACAGTACGTTTCCCGACAGCACCCCGCTCGGGTGATGTGGTGGTGAAGGCTGAAGATGTGGGGAAAAGTTTTGGCAATCACTTGGTTTTCAGCGATGCCAATTTCCACATACAGCGTGGCGAGAAGGTTGCCTTTGTAGGCCGAAATGGCGAAGGGAAAACAACGCTAAGCCGTATCATAGTGGGAGAGTTGGAACACGATGGCCAACTAACCATTGGTCACAACGTGAACATAGGCTACTTCGCCCAGAATCAGGATGAGCTGATGGACCCAAAGCTAACCGTTCTGGAAACCATCGACAGGGTTGCTGTGGGCGATATCCGTACAAAGATGCGCGATATTCTGGGAGCCTTTCTCTTCAGGGGCGATGATGTGGATAAAAAAGTGGCAGTGCTGTCGGGTGGCGAGCGCAACCGCCTGGCCATGGTTAAGCTGATGCTCCAACCCTACAACCTATTGGTACTGGACGAGCCTACCAACCACCTGGATATGCGCTCGAAGGACATACTGAAAAATGCCCTTGCGCACTATAAAGGCACAGTGGTATTGGTTTCGCACGACAGGGAGTTTTTAAACGGCCTCGTGAGCAAGGTATATGAATTCCGTGACGGAAGGGTGAAAGAGCACATTGGAGGCATATACGACTTCCTCCGAAGGAGGAAAATGGAGAACCTGAAAGAGCTGGAGGTAAGGGTTCCCGCCACAAAAGAGGATGAGCCCGTGAAGGAAGAATCGTCGCAAAAGAGGATGTGGATGGACCGCAAAGAGCACGATAAGGCCATGAGACGGATTAGCAGCAGGTTGGAGAAACTGGAAGAGAAGATTGATGAATCGGAAAAGGAAATGGCTCAAATTGTGGCCATATTGGCCAATCCCGACGAGGAGAAGGTTAAAGATGCAGATCTCTACCATCGCTACCAGGAATTGAAGGATTCGCTTGCAGAGTATATGGAACAGTGGGAAACCCTGTCGCAGGAGCTGGAAGAAATGAAAGAGAAACGGTCGGAGTACCTATAGATTTTTATTGCTAATTTCGAGAGGAATTAGTATCACCTTACCATTACCTATACAATACAAAACGCATGAAACGATCTGCCAACACCGATTTAGTATATGGCATCAGGCCTGTAATTGAAGCGATACGCTCGGGTAAAGAGCTGGATAGCGTATTGATAAAAAAAGGGCTGAGCGGTGAACTCTATTCGGAATTGAAAGAGTTGCTCCGAGAGCGTGGTATCCGCTCACAACTTGTTCCTGCCGAAAGGTTTGGACAATTTGGCAACAAGAACCATCAGGGAGTGGTGGCATACCTCTCCCCCATTGACTTTCAGCCCATTGAAGAGGTTGTGGCCGGTGTTTGGGATAAAGGCCAATGGCCTTTCCTGCTCATGGTTGACCGCATTACCGATGTGCGAAACTTTGGCGCCATTGTGCGAACGGCGGAGTGCGCAGGGGTGCATGCCGTGGTTTTCGTCGCCAAGGGCTCGGCACGCATTGGTTCCGATGCCATTAAAACCTCGGCGGGCGCCCTGCACCATATGACCATTTGCAGGGTTAACAGCCTGAGAAGCACCATTAGGTTTCTGCAGAACTCGGGTATTAAGGTGATAGCAGCCAGCGAAAAGGCACCCAAAACGTACTCTCAGGCCATGCTAAAGCCACCCATAGCACTTGTTTTAGGATCGGAGGATGTTGGTGTTTCAGCAGAAGTGCTAAAGATTGTGGACGACATGGTGTCCATTCCCATAAAGGGCAATGTACAATCGCTTAACGTATCGGTTGCCGCAGGGATTCTTGTTTACGAAGCGGTACGGCAGCAGGGTATTTAAGGTGAAAAATGCTACTTCATTCGTAACGATTGCCTTTGGAATATACTATGGCTTAGTTTAACACGATGAAGTTCACAAAGAGCCACTGGATTTGGTTTCTGTGCCCTTCTCTTTATTCCTCTAATATGGTTAAAATAATCGTCCTTTAATCTAAGCGAATTACCGCAACTTCCACTTAGTTTTTAGGAACGAGAAATTCAGCCTCCAGAAAAAGTAAAAATCACCGTAGTTTTCGGTATAGTCGTTGGTTGCACCTGAGGCAACAAAAGTTTCGGTAATTTTTGTTTCCTCGCTATAAACCGGCAGAGAAACGCCAAGTTGAAGATTAAATCTTATGTTTTTTACGGGAAGGGTTAATCCAAATGCTGGTTCCAGGGCCAGCAATCCAAAGGGGCTTGTTGCCTCACTAACCTGCGAACGGGAGCGTCGGTAGAACTCAAGCAGGCTATAGGTGTTATACGATATCCGTGAGGCGAAAAGAAGTCCATACTTTTTTTTCATCGCATTGGTTTGCAACTGCCCGAATAAGGTGAAATACTGCGCTTTTGTAAAATCATCAAAACTTTCGGATGTGCTATTCTCCTTGCGAACAAAGTTGTCAACCGTTGAAATCCGTCCCCCTGCAAATAGCTCAACAATATTGAAAAAATTGTACTGACGATGTTTGAAATATCCCAATCCGGCCAAGCCTGTGAAATTACTATTGTGGATGGTATAGTTAACAGATGCCTTTTTAGGATAGGCAAACGCATTGGCATTGCCACCAGCAAAAAGGGCAACGTTCTTTGTTATGGAGTAAGAAAGGTTAAAATCAACACCCCCATCGTAGCCCAGGGCTAACGAGTACTCTTTTGCATCAAAATGCGCAGGGTTCACTAAAGCCAAAGGCTTATAGTAATTGTAAGGTTGCGATTTAGTCGCAATGCCCGAAAGCATGTAAAGTGCCATTGTAATAACCAGTTTGCCGCACAAGCGATAGCTATTTCTATTCATCATAATCACAATTTTTTCAGGTTACAATTTTTTGGAAATCATCACCGGTTGGATTCTGAAATACCTGTAGTTCAAATTGAGGGATAACGGCCAGAATATGGTCAAATATATCGGCCTGTATCCCTTCGTAATCAACCCATGCCTTTTCCAGCGAGAAACAGTAGATCTCAAGGGGTATCCCCCGCTCGGTTAGCTGCAGATGCCTCACCATGTAAGTACTCTTCTTGCTGATATTTGGGTTATTCTCAAGGAACGTATTGACATACTTTCGAAATATTCCGAGGTTGGTCAACCTTCTGCCATTCACAGGCATGGTGGTGTCGAATCCCATTTCCTGGTTGTACTCCTCAATTTCCTCCGAACGTTGTTCAATGTAATCTTTAATAAGATGAATTTTTTTCAACTTCTCCAACAGTTCGGGTGAGCAGAACTTCACACTTCGCACATCGATATATACAGAACGTTTTATGCGTCGTCCATCCGATTCGAGCATGCCCTTCCAGTTGATAAATCCATCCGACACAAGCGAATAGGTTGGAATTGTGGAAATGGTTCGATCCCAATTCTGAACCTTAACCGCAGTAAGCGAAATATCGATAACAGTGCCATCCACGTTGCGACCGGGCATTTCAATCCAATCGCCGGGTTTAACCAGATTATTGGTTGAAACCTGAACCGATGCTACCAATCCGAGAATGGTATCCTTAAAAATAAGCGTGAGAACGGCAACCGAGGCCCCCATCCCCACCAACAGGGTTTTGGGACTCTTGTTGAAGAGTATGGAGATGATTACAACTCCGCCGAGTATGTAAAGGATAATTTTTAAAAACTGAATATAGCCCTTAACGGGCTTGCTTTTAGAAGTATCCACAACCAAATACATATCGTGAAGCACGTTCAGTAAGGAGTCGATCACCAGTAGCCATATCACTGCAATGTAAACGTATGTTAACTTTTCAATGAGAGTAGTTAGATTGGGGTTGAAATCGTAAAGCGCAATGCCTATGGTGAACTGAATGACTAAAGCCGGGGCCAGATGCGAAAGTTTATGGAGTACTTTACGTTTTATCATAAAAGTGTTCCAATTGCTGGGAGTGCGTTTGGCAATCCGGTTTAACCAAACCACAATGAAGTGCTTGGCTATGTAGTTAACAGCAACAGACAGAGCGATTATTACAAAAAGCGATATGGCCACTTTGGTTAATTGGGCCATTTGGTCCGATAATCCGGTCCCAATCAACCATTTCTCAAAGTTTTCCAGAAATTGGTATGTCTTTTCCACCGTTTCCCCCATTATTGAAACTCTATTTTAGTTTAGGCATCATTAAAAACCATTTGTTCACAAAGATAGTATTTGCCAAAAGCCAAACAAGGGGTACATGATATTCTGTTCTGATAATCAGGCACAGGATTAAAAAACGGTATTAAATAACTTAATGCAAATCAATATTATAGCGACTTTAATTTTTGTTTCTCGGAAAAAAACCTTTGTGTCTTTGCCGTTTTTCCATAATTATTCTATTTTCGACATTTTAAAACCCAAAACCTGAAACATGAACCCAATCCTCGAACAACTAGACCATTTCATTAAGTTTTATAACGAGTACATTGGATGCTATCTTGTACTCATTCTCCTTGTGCCAACAGGCATTTACTTCACAATAAAGTATCGTTTTCTGCAAGTTTCGCACTTTGGACACGCCCTTAAACTGGTGGCAGGTAAATACAATAAAAAGGAAGATACCGGCGATGTGAGCCACTTCAAGGCATTAACTACCGCACTGTCAGGCACTGTAGGGACGGGAAACATTGTTGGCGTTTCGCTTGCCATATACCTTGGAGGCCCCGGTGCCATTTTCTGGCTATGGGTAACCGGTTTCTTTGGCATGATGCTGAAAATGGTTGAGTGTACTTTGGCTCAGATATTCAGAAAGGTCAATAAGGATGGTTCTATTTCCGGCGGGCCAATGTACTATATCGAGATAGGTTTGAAAGACCGTTTGGGGCGCTTTGCCAAGCCCCTGGCTTTAATCTTTGCCGGAGCAGCTGCACTTTGTACCCTTGGCACAGGCAATTTGGCACAGGCCAATTCCATTTCGGATGTGCTCTTAACAAGCTATAACGTGCCCGTAATTGTTACAGGCATTGGGTTATCAGCTCTGGTTCTGCTTATTATCGTCGGGGGATTGAAGAGGATAGCCAACGTAACGGCTACCCTTGTCCCTTTCATGGCTGTACTCTACTTTTTATCGGCAGCCATCGTTATAGGTGTTCATTGGCGCGATATCCCCGGAGCTATGGGGCTAATCGTTCGAGGCGCTTTTAATGGAACGGCCGCAACGGGAGGGTTTGTCGGGTCAACCTTTATCATGACGTTGGTATGGGGAGTGCGCCGCGGGTTATTCTCTAACGAGGCCGGACAGGGTTCGGCACCCATGGCCCATGCGGCAGCAAAAACTGAGCACCCCATGCGCGAGGGGTTTGTGGCATCGCTCGAACCAATGGTAGATACGCTGATTATCTGTACCCTCACGGCTCTTGTGGTGGTCATTACCGGTGCATGGTCATCGGGCATACAGGGAGCAGGAATGACCCTCGCAGGATTTCAGGAAGGTATGGGAAAAGTTGGACTTGGCATGCTCTCGAAGCATATCGTTACCGTAAGCTTATTGCTTTTCGCCTTTTCAACCATCATCGCATGGTCATACTACGGAAGCCGTGCCATCCAGTACATTATTAGCGACAGGGCCATCAAACCATACTACTTCGTTTTTGGGCTGTTTACCTTCTTTGGCGCGGTTTGGGGCATCGAACTGGTATGGGGTTTTGTGGACATGGTGATTACCTTCATGACCATACCCAACCTCATTGCTCTACTGCTGCTATCGCCCGTGATGAACAAGGAGGTAAAACGATATCTGAAATTTCTCAAGGAAAATAAGTAGGCTCGTAGTTCATTGACAATGAGTCTTCTGTATTTATTCCATTCTGTATAGCATATCGGCCGACTGGAGAACTTTCAGCCGTAAATTGGGCGAAAGTTTGGGATTTTCGCGCAGCCATCTGTCCACAACATCTCTTGCCTCGTGCGATGAATGGCCATCTAATATTGCATCAGCCCACCCTTTTGGAAAGAAAATATCTCCTGTGCGCTGCACTTCGGGGAGCAGGTTCATCATGGGTTCAATAAACTGCAGGCTGAAGTCTGCTCTCAAGGGGTGATGCAGCAGCCTTACGGCTTCCAATACCCACGGCTCGGGCTTTCTGTTTTGAGCATCCCAAAGGCTTTCCACAAACGCTAATCGTTGGCTGGGCTTGTTGGAGGCTGCCTGCAATAGGAAGTTGAAGCGACGCAACCTGTCGGGGTTTTCTATCCTGTTGGCTTCGCCAAAGGCTATTGTCTCGAACATATCCGGTTTACGTATCATAAGCTCAAAGGCCAGCCTTGTTCTGTCGGTTTCACTGATATGAAGTCCTGATACATGCTCGTCAACCCAAGTATTGTAAAGGCGGCTATAGGATTCGGGGGACACAAAGATTGAGGCAAGGGTGGAAAAAACGGCTCGTTTCTGCCCCTCGGTCAGGCTGCCTCCAAGGGCTTCCCAAAACACCCCTTCTACCCTACCGGCATTGGCATCCCTAAATGTGTTGTCGCTAAATTTCCACCAGATGGTTTTTAAAACACCCAGCAGGTAGTTCTGAATCTGTGGCTCTGTTTCAACTGCTACGGACTTTAAAATGTAATCAAAGTACATGTTCCTATTCAACAGATTTTCGAGGTACATTTCGAACAGCGATATATGTAACGAAGCCCTTTGCAATGGGTTGTCGCTGATGGAAGGGTCTTTTAGAATGGATGCCAGGTTGAGGCTGTCGGGCACAAAGCAACCGTAGCCCATCCCGTTTGAATTCAGTAGGACTTTACTCAGGTTACACGAACCATCATCCATTGGTACGGTCAAAGGAAGATTTTGTGTTAGGGTAATCTCTTTGTTTATGGCCGAATCGCCCTCTCCCAACGAGACGTTGAAAGCCATTTGAGGGACTGTGCCCTTGGCACTGAATACCAACTCGCAAGAGTTCGTTTGAGTTTGATTCACCTGTTTCATAAAACCATGTATTACCGGACGTCCTGTTTTCAAAGTCCAGTCCTGAGCCCACTTTACAAGATCTATCTGAGTGTGACTATCAAGGATGCAAATCAGTTCATCCCATGTGGCATTGCCCATGTAATACTTTTCAAGATACTCTCTTACACCGTTTCTGAAGGGGATTTCACCCATCTGGTGAACCATCTGCCTCATCATTATGGGCGATTTGTGGTATATAATGTCTCCATACAGCGTTCCGGCATTAAGCATATTGTCCAGGGGCTGCACAATGGGATTAGCTCCCCCGGTTCGGTCAACTGTGTACGAACGGGGGTAATGCGACAGCAAAAATGCCAATTCGTGGTTGACCTCAGGGTACTGGGGATTTACAATCAAATCGGCCATAAAGGAGGCAAATACCTCTTTCAGCCATACATCGTTGAACCACTGCATGGTAACCAGGTTGCCAAACCACTGATGCGACACCTCATGGGCTATTAGATTGGCCTGATTTAAACGCTCATTGACGGATGGGTTCTTATCAAGCATAAGCCTCGAATCGTTGTAAAAAATGGCTCCGGGATGCTCCATACCGCTGTACTGAAATCCGGGTATGAGGACAAAATCCAGTTTGCCAAAGGGATAAGGTATTCCTGTGTACTCTTTAAGCCATTGCAGAGCCCCATAATGCAATTGGAACAACACATCGGTGTTTCGTTCCAACTTCTCTTTATCGGTTTCGCGATGAAACATGGTGAGGGTGCGCTCATGGTGGGTTTGTGAAACCGTTTCGAACTTGCCTGCCGCAAAGGCAAACAGATAAGTGCTAATGGGTTGCGTTGCCTTAAATACCATCCTTTTCTCACCCTCTGTTTGAGGCTGACAGGTCTCATCCATCCCGTTTGTAACGGCTTTCCATGACTCGGGAATATCAAGCGTAAGGGCAAAAACGGCCTTCATATCGGGCTGGTCGAAACAGGGGAAAACCGTGGAGGCCCTGTCGGGCACCAGCAGGGTGTACAAAAACTCATCGCTGCGGTTCAGCGAGCCATCGCAGGGTGTAAACTCAAGGGTTATGCAATTCTCTCCCACCGAAATGTATTTCCCCGGAATCAAAATATGCCCGTTGATAAACCGGTACTCCACCCGGTTACCATCCATAATCACATCACCAATCATATCCTCAGACGCCCTGAAATCGAGTATAACATTGGCCTTTTTTGACGATATAAAACCAATATCTACCCTACCCCTTAGGGACTCCTGCCTATTTTCGGGAATCCGAAAATACAAGTTGTACTCAATATTCGAAATAAAGGCTTTACGCTGATTTGCCAACTGGAGCGAAACACCCTCCCGGGGTGTTTTTTCCCCGCACGAAACGGCCACGATGCATGCCAGCAGGATAAAACAGTACTTTTTCATTGCATCAAAATGTATTAGATTAAATCTCAATGGTGTAAGTGTAAGTTGTCCCGGGCTCACCGGTTTTTTTTCGGTTTGTATCAGCCTTTTTTGTACCGGGTGTGGTTGTATAGGAAATACTCATGGTCTTTTTCACCTCCTTCAACTTGAAAGGAATTTTCACCCTGCTGCGGACGGAAACCCTCAAACCCCTGTTCTTAACCTCCTGATATCTGAGCATCGAAACCAACCTGATGGCCTCCTCGTCGCAACCGTAACCTATGCCCTTAACTATATGTGGATTTGAAACAATGCCGTAATGGTTAACGCTGAAACTAACCAAAACATCGCCCTGAATACCCTTCTCCAATGCCTCCTTTGGATAGACTAAATTCTCCTTTAGGAACTCTTTTAGATACTCCTTACCCCCCTCCAGGTGAGGTTTGCGTATAAACTTTTTTTTAGCCTGTTTCTTAGGATTCAATGGTTGATGCCTTTTGATTTATCCAGTAAATATAAGGATAAACGGCCATATAAACACCCGTAAGGCGTCGAAAACCAGAATTAAGCTTTTTCATTATCTTTGCAGCGTTCTCAAATTTTTGGGTATTATTTAACAAAAATAGTTTTCCGGATATGTTCGATAATTTAACCGAAAGACTCGAAAGGTCATTTAAGCTGATTAAGGGTGAAGGAAGGATAAGCGAGATTAACGTGGCCGAAACCCTTAAGGATGTTCGCAAGGCTCTGCTCGATGCTGACGTTAACTACAAGATAGCCAAGCAATTTACCGACGATGTCAAGCGCAAAGCGCTGGGGATGGATGTTCTCAACTCCCTTAAGCCGGGACAGCTCATTGTGAAAGTTGTTCACGATGAGTTGGCAGTGCTTATGGGCGGTAAGGCCGAAGATATCAACCTCTCTGGTCATCCGTCGGTAATTCTGATTGCAGGACTTCAGGGTTCGGGAAAAACCACATTCTCGGGGAAGCTGGCCAACCACCTCAAAACCAAAAAGGGCAAAAGCCCTTTGCTTGTTGCCGGCGACGTTTACCGTCCGGCTGCCATCGAACAGTTGAAAGTTTTAGGCGAACAGGTCAATGTTCCCGTTTACACCGTTGAGGGCAGCACCGAGCCGGTATCAATTGCCCGCGATGCCATTAAGTTTGCCAAACAGCAGAAGCACGATGTGGTGATTATCGACACCGCGGGTCGCTTGGCCATTGATGAGAAGATGATGCAGGAGGTTTCGGCCATTAAGAAAGCCGTTGAACCCCAGGAGATACTCTTCGTGGTGGACTCCATGACCGGTCAGGATGCGGTGAACACTGCCAAGGAGTTTAACGACAGGCTAAATTTCAACGGCGTTGTACTGACCAAACTCGATGGCGATACTCGCGGTGGTGCCGCCCTTTCAATCCGCGCTGTGGTGGATAAGCCCATTAAGTTCGTGAGCATGGGCGAAAAGATGGAGGCTCTCGATGTGTTCCACCCCGACCGTATGGCCGACCGCATTTTAGGCATGGGCGATGTGGTTTCGCTGGTGGAGCGTGCACAGGAGCAGTACAACGTGGAGGAGGCACGTAAACTGCAAAAGAAAATTGCCAAAAACCAGTTCAATTTCAACGACTTCCTTGCACAGATAGGTCAGGTTAAAAAGATGGGAAACCTGAAAGACCTGGCAGGCATGGTACCCGGAATGGGCAAGATGATGAAAAATATTGATGTTGACGATGATGCTTTCAAAAGCATTGAGGCCATTATCCAATCCATGACACCCAAGGAGCGCGAGAATCCCGAATTGCTCAACGGAAGCCGCCGTAAGCGCATTGCCGATGGTAGCGGAACCTCCATTCAGGAGGTGAACCGTTTGATTAAACAGTTTGATGACATGCGCAAAATGATGAAAATGGTGTCGAGCGGAGGAGCAAAAAACCTGAGCCGCATGATGGCCAATATGCCAAGGAGATAAATATTAACCCCGATAGAATTCTACTTAACGGCACATAACCTATCAAATAATTAATAACCAAATTAACAAGTTAGCCATGAGCAACACACAACTACTCGACGGAAAAGGGTTGTCCGACCTGATAAAAAACGAAATAGCCCAAGAGGTTGCCAAAATCAAAGCCGATGGCGGTAAAATCCCTCACCTTGCAGCCATTCTGGTTGGGCACGATGGTGCCAGCGAAACCTACGTGGCAAGTAAGGAAAAAGCATGCACTCAGGTTGGTTTTAAAAGCACTATCCTCAGGTTTGAGGATACCATCACTGAGAAAGAACTGCTCAACGAGGTGCATAAACTGAACGTAAACCCTGATATAGACGGGTTTATTGTTCAACTACCCCTGCCAAAGCATATATCTGACCAAAAGATTATTGAAGCCATAGACCCCGCAAAAGATGTGGATGGTTTTCATCCGGTTAACGTTGGACGTATGGTAATCGGCCTACCTGCCTACATTTCTGCAACCCCCGATGGCATTCTTGAACTTATCCGCAGGTATAATATTGAAACCAAGGGCAAGCATTGCGTTGTTCTGGGTAGAAGTAACATAGTAGGACGTCCAATGGCCAATCTGCTATCGCACAAGGGCTATCCCGGCGATTGCACCGTTACAGTATGCCATTCTCGCACTAAGAATATCCCCGAAATAACCCGCACGGCCGATATCCTCATCGTTGCCATGGGTCAACCCGAATTTGTCACCGCCGAGATGGTGAAAGAGGGTGTCGTCGTTATCGATGTGGGCATTACAAGGGTAAAGTCCGATCTGACCAAGTCGGGCTGGAAGCTGCTCGGCGATGTGAAATTCGACGAGGTTGCGCCACTTTGTAGCTATATTACCCCTGTTCCGGGCGGTGTTGGCCCTCTTACCATTGTTTCGTTGCTGAAGAACACACTGAAAGCGGCCAAAGGAGAGATTTACCCCAAGCTGTAAGCTGCTATCGATTACCTAATAAATTTACTTCTATACTATTGAATAACAACGTTAATCCTAAAACCTATGACTGAAAGTAAAAAGTTCGTCCCGTTTGTTTCCTCCGAAACGAATATGAAGGAGTTCACGCTAAGAGCATTAATCATCGGCCTGGTTATGTCGGTGATACTGGGTGCTGCCAACGCATACCTTGGGCTCAAAGCCGGAATGACCATAGCCGCTGTTTACCCTGCAGCAGTTGTGGGCATGGCAATTCTCAAACTGGTGAAAGGCAGCATTCTAGAAGAGAACATAGCCCGTACCGTTGGTGCCATTGGCGAATCGGTGGCTGCCGGGGCCATATTCACCCTACCGGCCTTTTTCGTTGCCGGGCTATGGGACCCGTTTTACACACCCGGCAATTACATCACCTCCACCATCATACTGATAGCAGGCGGTTTCCTGGGAATCATGTTTGTTGCTCTGCTCCGCCGTGTGATGGTTGAGAGCACGGAATTACCATTCCCCGAGAGCGTTGCTGCTGCCGAAATACATAAGGCTGGCCGTACAGGGGGAGGCGGTTCAAAGTTCTTATTTCAGGCCATGATTGTTGGTGCCATCGTTAAACTTTTGGCAGAATTTAAGCTGTTTGCCACCGCCTGGGAACGTTTCATTATATGGGGTAAACAAACCATTGCCGGCAGCAATTTCACTGGACAAGGCGGTATGTTTTTGGGCTCGCCCGGCGTAAGCCCCGCATACGTAGGAGTTGGTTATATCATTGGCCCCAACCTTGGTGCCCTTGCATTCAGTGGCGGCATCATCGCATGGGGGTTGCTCACACCGATTATCCTTTACTTCATAGGTCCATCCATGGAGATGGCCGAAGCGGCCACATCGGCCGAATGGCTGGCCGCTGCCAAAGATGTTTGGGCGAGGATAGTACGCCCCATCGCCATTGGCGGTATGTTGGTGGGTGCTGCTTTCACCCTATACAAAATGCGAAATAGCCTTATTGAAGGTATTGCCCGTTCCATAAGGGATGTGAAAAAAGCCGCCACAGGTGCTCCTACCCATACCGACAGGATTGAAAAGGATATCAGCTTCACCTTTACCATCATTGGGATAATCGCAGTGGCCATTGTTACCTGGGCCATCACCTTTTTCATATTTAAAACAGCCCTGTGGGTTGCCATCGTGGTTGCACTCATGATGACCATTCTGGCATTCTTTTTCGCTGCCGTTTCGGGGTATCTGGTGGGTTTGATAGGTTCGTCCAACAATCCCATCAGCGGATTGACGCTAACAGCCCTGTTGCTCACAGCACTTGTACTGGTTATCCTTGGCATTGATGGTGGCGATGCCGGTGTGGCCGCCGTGCTGGGCGTGGCTGCCATTGTTTGCGTGGCTGCTGCCGTTGCCGGGGAAATGCTGCAAGACCTGAAAACAGGGCATATACTGGGTGGCACACCCTGGAAAATGGAGATTGGCAATATAATCGGTGTGGTTGCCTCGGGAGCCATCATGTTCTTCATCCTCACCATCCTCAACGATGGCGATATTGCACGTGGGAATATTGAGGGCTACGTGGGGGGATTCGGTAGCCAGGAGCTGCCGGCACCCCAGGCAAGCCTTATGGCCATCCTCTCGCGGGGAATTGTGGGTGGCGAAATGGCATGGCCATTGATTATCGTTGGAATATTCATGGGCATCGGATTTATCCTGATGAGGGTTAAGAGCCCCATGCTGGTGAGCGTGGGAATGTACCTGCCCTTGACAACCACTTTTGCCATTTTCACCGGAGGAATTACCAAGGGAATCATCGACATGATTTCTGAAAAACGTAAGCATAATCAGGCCCAGAAGCAGCGCGTTGAGAACGTTGGAGTGCTGCTGGCATCGGGACTGATTGCAGGGGAAGCCCTAATGGGGCTTGTGGTGGCCATGTTTGCAGTGGCCGGTGTGTTTCTGTTCGAACTCTTCTCGTTCTTCAAAAATCCCGCATTCCTCATTGGTTTTGTTGTGATTATACTGGTGGCCGTGATCCTCATCGTGGTTCCCCTCCGTAATGCCGGGAATCCCGAAGATCCTGCTCCGCCAAGCGCAGGACATTAGTAAATGATTTTTCTTTTTAGAGCCGATGCAATGTCGGCTCTAATTTTCAACATCAATAAACAGCAATACTATGGTTGGCTTTTTCCAACGGCGCAGAATACTTAAAAACACCAGTGCTCTCGATTTGATACCCATTCGAATTCACGAGCACATCATAGCCGACAATGGCAACGTAACCATTCTGGTTCCCAAGTTTAAAAATGAAAGGTTTTCTCGCTTTTTCATCCCTGCCAACAGGTCAAAATTCATATCCATCTTTCTGGACGAGCCGGGAACTGCCGTATGGCTTGCCATGGACGGAACAAAAAGCGTGGGGACAATATGTAAAGAGCTGTCGGAATCGCTGGGCGAAAAGATTTATCCCGCCGAGGAGAGGGTTGTGAAATTCCTCTCGGGGCTATACCACAACAAGCACATTACCTTTAGGCAAATAGAATAAATAAATTGGGGTTATGGAAGCAATGGATTTCTTTTGTAGATGTTCGGTGTGACAGGCATCATTCTTTTTCGTAACTACCACATCCTACGATGAGGAAATGTGCTCTAAAGATTTTTATACCTTATTTCCTGAAACACCTAAAATCTTAAGTTAAGGGAAAGCATGAAATACCTTGGGATTAGGTGATAACCTGAGATGGTTTCGCTGATCTCCGTTAAATGGATATTCTGATACTCGGTATAGTTTAAAAGATTCCTAATGGTAAACTTCAATTCCAGTCTGCTTGGAAGAATGTTCCAAATAAAAGTGGCATCAAGGAAATAGGTAGGGTTGTATTTGCTCTGTATCCCTTCAAAGAAGAATCTTTCCATGCTGATCTGACAGTTTTTTGATTCTTTCTGAAAAAAGAATAAATGGGTAAACAATCGGCTACTGTAGTTTCTTTTGGCAGACGAATTAGAAAGGGAAGTCGTATTGACCGTATACCCTAAATGGAAATCGAAAAATGAGCCAAAAGCCGATCTGGCCTCAATGCCAATACTATTGAGTAACATTGACACAGGTTGCTCCACATCAAACAAATAGGAACTGTATCTCAGAAAGGTGTTGGTATTGGTGAGCCTAAAGTTCGTTCTCCAAGCGTGAACCATATGGTCAAAATGGTTCATATTTACAAACATATTCCGTTGTCTCCCCAAGGTGTCAATGGTTAGTTGAGCCCATGGATGAATATGCTGGTTATAAGTTTGATAATATGGTTCGTGGTGGTAACTTAGCATTATTGACAGAACATCCCGCTGCATGAGGCTTGCATAAGTATAAAGTGCTGACACGTTGTGCCTGCTAAAAAGTTCAAACCCTAACACTCCACAGGTGAAACTCCTATAGCTATTCAGTACTATAGCACTGTGCAAGGCTTCAGATGGAGTAGGCGAAGTGATGTAATCGTAACCCAATCCGAATTTGCTCTTACTGCTTATGGACCAGTTGAGTGAAACATTAGGCGACAAACCCACTACTTGCTTGGTCCCAAGGCTAGGTTTACCGAAGAAGACAACATAAAAACTAGTGAGGCCTAAGCCAACCCTTAGGCTATCCAACCCGCATTTGAGCCGAACCGAGCCAACCGCATACCGTAACCTATGCTCTGATTCTCCATCATAGCCATCCGCATGAAAATGATTGGATAGGCTATCTATCAAAATCAGCTGACTATTAAGGTGATATAAACTGTGGCCACCTCCACCCTCAATTTCCAGAAGAGAGAGTCGGGAAAGACGGATTTTATTTTCAGCCGAAAGGGAAAACGTTTGTGTTTTCGATTGCACCTCCTGATTGGCTTCCCTGATACTCTCAATAGATGGAAACATATGGTTAAAGATTACCGGAACTACCGAATACATCTCATTACGTGAGTCATAAAAACCGCGTCCCTTAATAATAAGCGCATTTTTAGAGTTGATACGATGAGTAATTTCCAAACTTTGATCGGTATTCCAATTGTCTTGCCCCAACCTATCCTCAATGGGAATGCTGCTAAACGAAAAATATGAACTATTCTGTATGGTGTAGAAAAAAATATTACCCGATAAATCTATCCTTGTGGATTGTGAAGGTGAATATTCAAATCTATTTTTGAAGTTTAATGTTTCTAAACCCTTGTAATACCGTTGTTTCTCATCGATTATCAAACTGCTGTCATTGAGCCAAAAGGTCTGCTTAGTGTATGTATTGAGGTCATCATTATTTTGCGAATAAAGGGCCACAAGTGTAGATTTAAACTTTTTATTCACATTAATAATGTTACTCAATGAGCCCATATAATACTCAGATAGACTAATCCTTTGATTCCTAAATACGGGTGTGTAAACTGAGGATTTAATCAGATAATCAGGTTGGAATTGGAATACTTCCTGCTTCTTGTCCAAAGCCACGGGGTTAAAGCTTCGGGAAAGCCCTGGAATATAACCCAACTGCTGACCAATGGTATTGGCATTTCCTATAAGATACGTCTTAACGCTTGGCCTGAAATTCATCAAATTCAATCCGGCGTCAAAATCATTCTCGGTGGAGTACCCACCGGAAACACTCCCAAATATTCTTAATTTAGCTGCATCGGTAAGTTTCAAATTTAACGCAACCCTCTCGCTTTCCTCAATATTCTTGAGCAAAGGATTTTCCGAGTAACGCTCGTAGGCCTCCACCCTATCAATCATGTTTGCATGCAGGGTACGGGTAACCACCTGATAGTTATAGCCGAAAAGATCGTCCCCTTCCACCATTACTTTCTCAATGGTTTTCCCTTTAAACGATATTATCCCATCTTCACTAACGTCCATACCGGGGAGCCTGCGCAATACATCCTCTACAATCTGTTCATTGCCCAGGGTAAACGCATCGATACGGTAGATTACCGTATCGCCGATGATTGTAATTGGCCTCTCACCGTATGTAATAACCTCATTAAGAACAAAAGGCTTTTCTTTGAGCATGACATTGATTTCCTTGGAAAAACTCGCGCTATCGTTAAGCAAGTTTACCTCACATTCCTCGACCCTAAAACCCAAGGCTTTATATGTTAGCGTATATACCCCAGGATGATGAATGGTAAGTTTATACCTTCCTTGGGCATCGGCTTGAGAATAATTGGTTAGATGTTTTGTGTCGGATCTATGAGCCAATACCTGCACAAATCCAACGGGGATGGAAAGGGTATCAACTACTGTTCCCTCTATGGTACACTGGGCACTTGCAAGAATAGCATTGACAAAAATGATGTATAAAAAAAGGAAGTAGCCCTTAGTCCGATATCTCATCTTTTTGAGAATTCGTAATCCAACTCTAAGCCCATATTCACTCGCGAAATCTTAAAGTTACCAACCACCCCTTCAGGTGCTCGAGATTGAAAAAGCCTAGAATACTCTTCAGAAATAGCATTGAGAAATAAGTCCGTAAGGGCAATATATTCACTCAATTCCAAGAGTGCGTGCCCCTTTCTGACTAAAGGCGCAGGATCACAAATATCCTTCCCAATCTGAACTTCTGTCGCATAAAAATGCACCTCATTCTTTGAATCGCTGGCTTCCAGGATTAGGCCGGGCAAACCGTTCAGTTTCCATGGTCCGTATTGGTTGGGAATATCAGTGGAAAACCAAACAGTATATTCTCTACCCCTAAACTTCCCTTCAGCCTTTTGGCAATTAAAATTCCCAATCTGCTTCTGCTCATCCAAAATCCTCCACTGAATACTTCCAAATCTCTCAAAAACAATAAATTCGCTAGTATCCATTAGTTTGAATAATCTATCATCATAAATCTCTTTATAGATCTTCTCCTTACTTATGTCAGTATAGATATTAAAAGGATTAACCGGGCTCCTATTGGGAGCAGTTGTTTTGGGTCTATTGTCTATTTTACCATGGTAACTGCCATCCTCTCGCAGTACCATCTTAAGATTACCAAAATCTATGCTATCCACGGCTATCTCTTCATTTTTTTGATTCTCTTTAAGAGTAAAATCAGAAATGGCCAAAAATGAAGATTTTTCCCCCGAGAAGCACAGTACCCCTTGGGCTTCGGTTAACTCCCACTCACATATGTAAAATATCCTCCCATTGTGCTGACCGTATATAATTGTGCAAGAAGCAATTGTAAGAATAGTCAGAAAAAGTAGAGCTCTCATAATATGGAAAAGATTTCTACTTACAAACAAATTGCATCGCCATCATAACATTAAACATAAATTGTCTTATGGCAGCATTAATGGAAGCACCATCACATGGTCCCCAGTAAGTACTTGAAGCAATGTAACTAGAACCGTCACTACATGTAAATTCAATAACCAAGTTCATAAAGCATTCTTCTGCCGGCATTGCGTCAATATCATTTTCAATAATTAGGTTAACAGCATCAACAATAACAGCGTCAACTTTTGCAGAAAAAGCATCAGTATTTACAACTAAAGATTCACTGATTTTTGTGCCTTCAATAGCATATACACTACTAAATACACTGACAACAAAAAGTAAAGACAAAAAAGAAAATAGTTTTTTCATGGCATTAGATTTTAATGGTTAGAATAATAAAGGTTAATTTTACAATCAACTCATTTTACATTCAGAAAATTTGTTGAATTGCTGGTGATTATTTGATTCAAAACAATCCGTAAAAGTGTAAATCAATGTTCATGCGTATGTCGTGTATGTTCTTATGTGAAAACAACCATGCACATAATATAATGACCATTATCGAACAGAAGGTTTACCTGTTGTCACCAATTCGTATAGCATTTCACATGGAAACATACATCACAAACAGACACTATTCCTTATGGGATACCCTTTTCCAAAAACAAAAAATAAATAGAGATCTTTTTCAAATAAACCTAGCCTTGAAAACACGTGAGAATACCACAACCTTTCATGCCTAGTTGTACTGTTGCACCTGTTTAACAGTTGCAATGCTCAGACACGTCTAATAATAAATTCTATCTATCTATTAGATTCCAAAACTTTTGAATGTTTCTTCTTTCAATCAGGTACCCAAATGAGAATAACTAATAGAACTACAAACTAATTAAAATTTCAAAGAACAAAGAAGTACATTGAACTACCGCACGTCAATCTGTTGCCTAACACATACTCTAGAGTCATAATCTTAACAAAATTAAGTAGTATTTCTGACATGTCCAAATTATTTGTCCTATTTTTAGCTAACAGACAAAAGTGATACATTTTTTTATGATATTTTCAGGAAAACATTTTTAATGATGTTTTTTTAGGTTCATATTGAATGAGTTCAAAGCCCATTTACTTTGAGTACTTAATACCTTTTTAAAAACCCATCCACGAATGTCTTTTTCCTATGAAACGATAGCCCATTATGGCATCTCAACTTGTTTTTCAGATCGGTCAAATGCCCGTCAATGGAGTTGATGGTGTTATGAACTTTCAGCCTCATATGGTCGTATCGGGTGAATAGCCACGTTTTTCTAACGTACCGATGCCCTGCTGGTTAGAAAGTTGGTTTTATGCTTTACATAGTATTTCAGCCAGTTTTCCTTGGATTAAGTGTTCTTATTAATAGCAGACTCCAAAGGTTCTCGTAGTTTATCCGTTACCTTCCTAAAAACTACTTTCCACAATCATAACATTTGTAGCGCTGGACATGGTTAACAAAACCTTCTCATTGGGTATGAAACTACCACAGTGAATACACTTTTTTTATTAATAACCTTTGCTTTGCCTCATAAGTCGATATGGAAAGGTTATAAAAGATTATTGCATTGAACCTACCCATTAAGCTAATAAACATGCTACAAAAAAGCCCCGAGGTTTAACACTTCGGGGCTTTTTGATAGTTATAAATGATTTGTTATGGAAAAAACGGATTGGTCAGGTGATTGCTTTGCCCTCCAAATGGCGAGACACCCCAGGCAGGGCCGTTGGTAACACCAAAAGAAGCACCAATGCTTGTTTTATCCGATATTTTGTAATCCAGGCCAAAGGACAGATGCTGATAATCGGCCGTCCCAAATCTCGACTGGTAAAGCGACATGTAGGGCAAATTTTTCCCGAAAGCTCCCATGCCATACACGGTCAATTTGCTGTTGACTAAATACCTACCATAGGCAAAAGCCTCTGTGGGATTACCCGGGGTTACCTGCCCGTTGAACCGTTCAGCCCTAAAATCGCCCAAGGATAGGTTGCCAAAGTTGGCATGAGAGAATTTCCCTCCCACCGCAATCTGCAAACGCTCAGTGGGCGAATAGGCAATCATGGGACTGATAAATGAGGTAGTAAAACTGTTGCCCCCGCCAAAAGTCGAAAAACCCGTACCAACCTCGAGAGAATATTTCGTTTCTCCCGGCTTAAATGTTCTCCAGGTCTCAAAACCCGAAGAATCTATTTGATGCTGCTGAAAAAACTGTGGATAGTACAGTTTATACAAATCTCTTGTTAGCTGCGAATACCCAGCAAGACTTCCAAAAGCAAAAATCGATAAAAGCAGTAAGAACTTTAGAAACTTCATAGTTAATGCAATTATCTATTCTACCAATAATAAACAGGAAAACAACCGTAAAGTTATACCATCACTGACTTCTTTTCAAGAAAATTAATGAATAATTAGCATGATTTAACATATAAAGATAGCATTTTATTCATAATCATCAGATAATGTTAACGTTAATATCTTTCTAACAAAGACTGTTAAAAAGTGAATTTTTGTTTATATTTTTGATTTTAGTTAAGTATAAACCTAAGCTAAAGAGCCGTGGGAAAAAACCTGTTAATAAAAAAAGCATCCGGCGAGAGCGTACCCTTTTCCAGGGATAAGCTTTTGGGTTCGCTGCATCGTGCAGGAGCGAGCGACAAACTGGCAGATTCGATAGTTGACGAAATCGAATCATGGCTTAAAGATGGTGTTTCCACCAAAAAAATTTACACCAAAGCTTTCAACCTTTTAAAAGAGAAAAAGAATAGCCTTGCCGCCAGGTATAGCCTTAAAAATTCGATAATGGAATTAGGTCCCACGGGCTACCCCTTCGAGCATTTGGTGGCTCAGCTCATAAAAAAGCAAGGTTATGAAATTAAGGTTGGGCAAATTGTTCAGGGTTATTGCGTTAGCCACGAGGTGGATGTAATCGCCACGTCTCCCAAAAAGCAGTTCATTGTGGAATGCAAGTTTTACAACAGTCGCGGGAAAAATGCCACGGTAAAAGTACCACTTTACATCCACTCCCGTGTCAACGATATCGTAAGGAGAATGAAATTGAATCCTGAGAATAGCACGGTATCGTACCACGGCATGATAGTAACCAATACCCGTTTTACATCCGATGCCATTGATTACGGTAAGTGTGCCGGACTGCACATGATTAGCTGGGATTATCCCGCCGGAAACAGCTTAAAGGAGATGATTGAACGGTATGGCTCTTTTCCCATCACTGCCCTGGTTTCGCTGAACAACACCCAGAAGCAACGATTGCTTGACGAAGGGATTGTGCTTTGCATACAGATTTGTTCCCAGCCCGAACTTTTGAATAAAAGGGGGCTTACAAAAAGTGAAATAAAAAAAGTGTTGGCCGAAGCCAAAGAGTTGGCATGCAACTCAGCCGATGTGAACAGCTAATGGTATATAGCCTATGGAATCATTTGCCCATCTGATTACAAAAGTATCCGCACGATATCGCACGGAAATTAGCCAATCCCTTGCAGGCAAGGGATTTGGTAATATCACTCCCGACTACTTTATCGTGCTGGAAAAGCTTTGGGAAGAGGATAACATTAGCATTGGCCAATTGGCTCAGAGAACCAATAAGGACAACGCCAGCATATCGAGAATTGTTGATGGCATGGAGCGCAACGATTTGGTTCGAAGAACACCCCACGAAACCGATAAACGTGCCTACCTGATTTCCCTAACTAAATACTCAATAAGCCTAACGGAACAACTTGTGCCCATAGAGGCTGCAGTTTTGGAGAAAGCCACAAGTGGGCTCAATCCCATTGAGGTTAAAGAGTTGGTTAGGATGCTGAATCACATGTTTTCGCGCCTAAAACGCTGAAGGCAGAATGATCATGTATTCATGCCACCGCAAATATTAATGACCTGCCCGCTAATATAGTTCGACATATCCGATCCTAAGAAAACCGAGAGATTTGCAATATCCTCGGGGGTTCCTCCGCGCCTCAACGGGATTTTTGAAATCCAATCGTTACGAACCTCTTCGGGCAGCTGGTGAGTCATCTCAGTAATGATAAATCCCGGTGCTATGGCATTGCAACGGATATTCCTCGAACCCAACTCCTTGGCAATGGACTTGGTGAAGCCAATAATTCCGGCTTTTGATGCGGAATAGTTGGATTGCCCGGCATTCCCCGAAACGCCCACAACGGAACTCATGTTGATAATGGATCCCGATTTCTGCTTCAGCATGTATTTCTGTACCGCTTTGGTAAGGTTAAAAACCGATTTTAGATTGACGTTGATAACCAAATCCCACTGCTCCTCTGTCATTCGCATCAGCAGCGTATCGCGCGTAATGCCTGCATTATTAACCAGTATGTCTATTGCTCCAAATTCTTTTGCTATCTCATCTACCAAATTCTGTGAGCTTTCAAACTTACTGGCATCGGAAACGTAGCCTTTCGCTTTAACACCAAGTTTGGTCAACTCAACCTCCAAACTCTTAAAATTATCATCGGCATTCATATCGGTGAAAGCCACGTTAGCACCCTGCTGTGCAAAGGCAATGGCTATGGCACGGCCAATACCGCGTGCACCGCCAGTTATTAATCCTGTCTTTCCTTCAAGTAATTTCATAGCGGGTTGTTGTTTTGGTTTGACCGCAAATTTAGAAAAGATTTTCAGATGTTGGCCCTTTTTCACTGCGTGTTGAATCAACCCATGCCAATATCAATGCAAAACGACATCCTACTTTACCATTCTTTTGGTAATTTTACCGTTTCTCTTATGATAAGTTTATGAAACCTTCGCGATTCGACAGAAAGTTTTTAGAATTGTCCGAAGCTCTCGATGGGGAGCTGTTGTGGGATATTCCCAGCCGGCTTCAGTATGCCACCGATGCCTCGGCCTATCGCGAAGTTCCCGAGGCGGTTGCCCTTCCAAAAACCAAGGACGATCTGAAAAAACTGATAGCCTTTGCTGTTACACATGGTATTCCCTTAATCCCCCGTGCAGCGGGAACTTCACTTGCCGGGCAGGTTGTGGGAAAAGGCATTGTGGTGGATATGTCGAGGTACTGGGGCAGAATAATCGAGCTGAATAAGGATGAGCATTGGGTTAGAGTGGAACCGGGTGTTATATTAGATGAATTAAATAAATTTCTAAAACCACACGGGCTTTTCTTTGGACCCGAGACATCAACCTCCAATCGGTGTATGATAGCGGGCATGGTAAGCAACAACTCGTGTGGTGCACATTCCATTGTTTACGGGAGTACGCGCGATCATACCATAGCGGTTAAAATGTTCTTGGACGATGGAAACGAGTACGAATTCGCCCCTGTTTCCAAGGTTGAGTTCCAAGAGAAATTAAAGCTAAAAAACCGCGAGGGCGATATTTATCGCAAGCTATTCGAAATCCTCTCGGTGGCCGAAAATCGCGAGGAAATCATCAGCCAATCGCCCGACCCATCCATCAAACGGAGGAACACCGGCTATGCCCTAGATTTGTTGATTGACAACGAAGTGTTTGGCAGCAGCCATAGACCCTTCAATCTTTGCCAACTAATAGCAGGATCTGAGGGTACTTTTGGTCTTATCACGGAGATAAAGCTAAACCTAGTTCCCCTCCCACCCCCTGAGAAAGCGTTGGTCTGTGTTCATTTGGAAAAGCGGGAGGAAGCGTTTAAGGCCAACCTCATTGCGTTGCAGCATAAGCCCGGGGCTGTGGAACTGATGGATAACCTGATTTTGGAGTGCACCAAGGGTAATATCGAGCAGCAAAAGAACAGGTTTTTTATTCATGGTGATCCGGGAGCAATTCTTATCGTTGAGTTCTGGGGTCAATCTCGGGACGAGGTTGACGTAACCATCAATGCCATGGTAAATGACATGCGAACGCATGATTATGGCTATCATTATCCAATTATTCGCAATGGCGATATGGCTAAGGTATGGGCATTGCGCAAAGCCGGGCTTGGCGTGCTTTCCAACATTGTTGGCGATGCCAAACCCGTATCCCTGGTAGAAGACACGGCTGTTCCTGTTGAAAAATTGCCCGACTACATGGCTGAGTTTGCTGCAATTATTGCAAGCCATAACCTGGATTGCGTTTACCATGCCCATATAGGCAGCGGAGAGCTCCACCTTCGACCCGTGCTCAATTTGAAGGATGCAGATGATGTAGAACTGTTTAGGGTTATTGCCTTTGAGGTGGCGCATTTGGTAAAGAAGTACCGGGGCTCGCTAAGCGGCGAGCATGGCGATGGCCGATTGCGCAGTGAGCTCATTCCTATTATGGTCGGGAACAGGGTTTCCCAGTGGTATAAAGAGGTGAAACAGGCCTGGGATCCTAAAGGTATTTTCAATCCCGGGAAAAAAGTTGACTCTCCTTCCATCAATACTTTCCTCAGGTACAAACCGGGAACAACTACCAGACTATTCAAGACGGCCTTCAATTTCGATAAGGAGGGCGGAATATTAAGGGCCATAGAAAAATGTAACGGCTCAGCCGATTGCAGGAAAACCGTAACTGCGGGTGGCACCATGTGTCCCAGCTACATGGCCACACGGAACGAACGGAACACCACTCGGGCCAGGGCCAACATGCTAAGGGAATTTTTGACCAACAGCACCAAAAACAATCCTTTTAACCACAAGGAGCTGTTTGAAATACTAGATCTCTGCTTGTCGTGCAAAGGCTGTAAAAACGAGTGCCCTTCCAGCGTGGATATGGCAAAGTTGAAGGCTGAGTTTCTTTATCAGTGGTATAAAAACCACAGATTCTCCATCGGTACATTCCGCAACCGAATGGTTGCAAACATTACCCGAATAAATGCGCTTGGCAGCCTTTTTCCGGCGTTTACCAACTATTTACTCGCCAATGCCCCGGGGAGGTCAATAATTGCCAAGATAATGGGTTTTACACCCCAACGATCCTTACCAACGTTAAGCAAAATAACGTTAAAACAATGGTACAGAAAACGCAGTATAGGTAATAATCACAGTAGAAAAGTTTACCTTTTAGCCGATGAGTTCTCCAGCTATAACGATTCGCACATTGGTATCAAGGCCATTGAACTGCTGGAATGTTTGGGTTATCAGGTGCTCATTCCACCCATTTTTGAAAGCGGTCGGACTTACATTTCCAAGGGTTTTTTGAAAACCGCACGTAGAATAGCCACCCGTAATATTGGCATTCTCAAAGAGATCATCTCTGATGAAACTCCACTTATCGGTATTGAGCCTTCGGCAATTCTTGGCTTTCGCGATGAGTACCCCGATTTGGTTGACGGCGACAAAAGGGCTGAAGCCCTTGAACTGGGTAAGCACTGCCTGATGTTCGATGAATTCTTCATGCGCGAAGTTGATGCGGGACGTATTACCCGAGAGAACTTTGTGCAGGATAAAAGGGTAATCAAACTGCACGGGCACTGTCAGCAAAAAGCGGTGGCATCCACCAAATCGACATTAGACATGCTCTCGTTCCCCTCCGGACACAGTGTGACGGAAATTCCAAGTGGTTGCTGTGGCATGGCGGGTGCTTTTGGTTACGAAAAGACACACTATGACCTTTCCATGAAGGTGGGCGAATTGGTTCTGTTTCCTGAAATACGAAAGTCAGATAAGGAAATTCTAATTGCTGCACCTGGAACCAGTTGCAGGCAACAAATTATTGACGGGACGGGCAGAAAGGGATTGCATCCCATTGAATTGATGTGGGAAGCACTGAAAAAGAGATGAATAAAGAAGTTAAACTTTTAAGCCCATCACCAGAACGTCGTCCACCTGGAATGTATTGCCCTTCCAGCTGTCGAATTGCTGTTCCAGAACAATCCCCTGAGTTTTGAGAGGTAATAATTTATTTGCCAAAATTATCTCTTTCATCCTGGATAGCTGGAATTTTTTACCGAAATCACCTCCAAACTGATCGATAATTCCATCGGAATAAAGATAGATGAAAGCATTCGGCTTAAGCTTTACCGTCTGATTTGTAAAAGATTTCATCTCAAAATGGTATGAAATGGGCATCCTATCAGAAAAAAGGCACGTCATCTCATGCTCTCCATTGTCATTCTCCTGCAATATCAGGATGGAACTATTTGCCCCTGAAAAATTCAGTGTTAAATCCTTATCGTTTATCACGCATAGCGATATATCCATACCATCAGAAGTGTCACTTAAGTCGCCTGTCTGATGAAGCACTGAAATAATGTTCTGCCTTAAATAGTTCAACACTTTTTTGGGGTCAACAATTTCCCTCTGATTTACTACCTCGTTTAGCATCAGTACCCCTAACATGCTCATAAAGCCTCCGGGAACGCCATGTCCCGTACAATCAACCGCAGCAACTATTCTATAATGATTAACCCGTGAAGCCCAATAAAAATCACCGCTTACAATGCTTTTTGGCCTATTGAAAATGAAATATTCAGTGAACAGATCCTTAATTTGTTCTTGTCCGGGAAGTACAGCTTGCTGAATACGTTTTGCATACTGTATTGAGTCGGTTATCTCCTTCTTTTGATGGGTTAATATATTTTTTTGGTTTTCTATGGCCTCATTTTTTTCCTGCAGTTCCCATGCAATATTCGCCAAAGAATTACTCTGAAGTTCAAGTTCCTCACGCTGAGACGATATCTCTTCATTTTTCTCCATTAATAGTTGATTCTGCTCGTAAAGAACGGTGGAGTTGGTCATAATCTCTTCATTGGCCTGCTTTAGTTTTTCGGTTTGTTGCTGTAGTTCAGCAGTTCGGTACGAGACTATTTCTTCCAGCTCCTTCTTTTTCTTAATCAAACTGGCCTCCCTAAACATTACAAAACCATGCATTACGCCAAATACCAAAAGCAGAACGATTACCAAAAACCACCATGTCTGCCAAAATGGAGGACGTATGATAATGCTGATTTCATCCCCTGTTTCATTCCATACTCCATAGGAATTGGAAGCTATTACCAGAAATCTGTATTTCCCCGGCTTTAGATTAGTATATGACGCGAACCGCTGCTCTTCCTTTGGTATTGTCCAGGTAGATTCAAAGCCTTCCAGTCGGTATTTATACCTGTTTCGTGTTGAATTGCTATAGTGCAAAGCCACATATTGGAATGAAAGGTTATTCTGTGCATAATCCAACTCCAACACATCCCTATCGATAACGTTTACAATTTCCTCCTTTTTTTCATCAACCTTTGCTTTCCTATCCAATATTCTGATTTCTGTGATGTACACTGCAGGCGGTATAGGATTATTTTGAATGTTTTTTGGATTAATGATGTTAAAATTACTAATACCTCCAAACAGAAGCAATCCCGATTTAGTTTTCAAATACGAACCCTCGGCAAACTCACTATTCTGTAGCCCGTCAAATTTTGAATAATTATTAAATTGTATCTTCCCTTCGACATTGGGGTTAAAATGAGAAATGCCATAATTGGTGCTAACCCAAATGTTGCCTGTGTCATCCTCGAGGATACCATAGATCACATCATTCGGAAGTCCATCGTGGGTGGTGAACTTGGTAAATGTTTCATCCTCATAATTAAACAAGTTTAATCCTTCATCGGTTCCGATCCATAGGCGGTTTTTGGAATCATGGTATAGGCAAAAAATCCTGTTCGAACTAATGCTGTTCGAATCATCAGGGTAATTTTTGTACTGACGTACAACGCCTGTGGCCCTATTAAAAAGATTGAGCCCCTCGCCGCTGGTACCAACCCAGAAATTGCCATAATTATCTTCATACATCGTTGAAATCCTTTCTTGCGATAGGGTGCGATCAGGGTTTGCAGGGTTGGGAATATATGATGTAAATGTATTGGTGGCTATATTCAATTTACATAATCCTTCCGAAATAGTACCTATCCAGAGAGTATCGTTTTCATCCAACAATAATTTTCGTATTTTATTGTCAGGCAAAGAATTACTATTCAATGGATTGTGTAAATAGTTTGTAAATATTTTGGTTAAAGGGTTGTACTTCGACAAACCATTGTTGGTTGAAATCCATATATTATTGTTTTTATCCTGTACTATAGATGTAACATGATTGTCAACCAATGAATTGCTGTTCAACTCGTTATGTACTATTTTAGTAGATGTTGAGGTGGAAGGGTTAAACACAGTTATTCCTTCACCATAAGTTCCTATCCAAAGATTCCCCGCATTGTCCTCTAAAAATGTTCTAACAAGAGAAGACTGAAAGCAAAGCGGATCGCCGAGTTGATTTCTGAAATTGGTAAACTTCCTATACTTCCTGTCAAACTTATTTAACCCATGATTATTGGTACCAACCCACACAATCCCTGTTCTATCCTCATAGATAGTACGTATTATATTGCTGCTTATGCTCCTACTATCATTGATATTATTAACGTATGTGTAAAATTCTTCAGTTAAGGGGTTATACTTTTGGAGCCCTGCATAGGTAGCGAGCCATATATACCCCTCTTCATCCTGGTATAAATCATGTATGGTGTTACTTGCTAATCCCGATTTATGGGATTGGTAGGTATATATTTTAAATGTATTATTCCCCCTGTTAAACCTCACCAACCCTGCATCATCTGTGGCAATCCACAGATTACCCTCCCTGTCTTCAAGGAAACGGCGTACAACACCCAAAGGATAATGCTCACCCTTTGATGTTTTCACATGAATGGTTTGAAAATTGTCCTTTTCAGGAATATACCGACAAAAACCATTATTAGTTCCAACATAAAGAGTTTGATTGGAATCAATAAACAACGCTCTGATAATATCATGCGGGATGGTTGTTGAATCGCCCGGATTACAGCTATAAACCTTGAATTTTTCGGTCTTTGGATCGAAAAGGTTCAGCCCTTTTTCCGCTGTTCCCACCCAAATTTTCCCCAGTTTATCCTCACATAATGCCATAACCCTATTAAAGCTTAGGCTATATGGGTCTTCGGGATTGTTTTTATAGGTGTGAAAAGACTCAGTTTTATAGTCGTACTTAACCAAACCGCCTCCTATGGTGCCAATCCAAATCGTTTGCTCCTTGTCCTCAATCAGCGCTATTATTCGGCTATTGGGTAAGGAATTCTCTTCACCGGGATTTCGTTTAAAAATTTTAAAGCTATAACCATCGTAACGATTTAACCCATTTTCCGTTCCAAACCACATGAAACCCCGGGAATCCTGTATAATGGCATAAATAGTATTCTGGGAAAGCCCGTTTTCTACTGAAAACCTTTCAAATTCAATGGCATCCCACTGACCATAAGAACTTAAGTAGGACGAAACAATAAAAAAAAGCAGAGTACAAATTCTTTTTAAAAGTTTCACCACGATAAGTTGTCAAACGGTTTAAAATTACTGCATAGCATTGAACATGTGCAAGCCAATTTCAGCAGGTGATTCCGACACATGTATTCCGCATTGTTTGAGGATTGCAATTTTTGCATCTGCTGTATCCTCTGCGCCGCCTATTATGGCTCCGGCGTGACCCATTCTCCTGCCCTTGGGGGCAGTTTTTCCGGCAATAAAGCTGACCACCGGTTTTCTCATGTTATCCTTAATCCAGCGAGCAGCTTCGGTCTCCATGCTTCCTCCTATTTCACCTATCAGAACCACGCCTTTCGTTTCCGGGTCTTCGTTGAACAACTTAACAGCATCCAACATGGTAGTTCCCACAATGGGGTCGCCACCAATCCCGATGCACGTCGATTGTCCCAACCCGCATTTGGTCAACTGGTCAACTGCTTCATATGTTAAAGTGCCAGACCTTGAAACAACGCCAATGCACCCTTTTTTGTGGATAAAGCCAGGCATAATGCCAACTTTAGCCTCATCAGGAGTTATTATCCCCGGGCAATTGGGCCCAATTAACCTTACATTGGGATGGCATTCGAGGTAATGCTTCACCATCACCATATCCGAAACAGGGATACCTTCGCTAATACAGACTATTACTTCCACCCCGGCATTACAAGCTTCCATAATGGCATCGGCTGCGAATGCAGGAGGAACAAAAATCACCGATACGTTGGCACCGGTCTTGGCAACACACTCGGAAACCGTATCGAAAACCGGCAGGTTTAAGTGGGTTTGACCGCCCTTTCCGGGTGTTACTCCACCCACCACGTTTGTGCCATATTCTATCATTTGAGCAGCATGAAAAGAGCCTTCGCTGCCTGTGAATCCTTGTACCAGAACTCGTGAATCCTTATTAATAAGTACGCTCATTATTTTACCAATTTTACCGATTCAAACCTACAAATTTTTTCAAATAAACATGCATATTTGGCTCCTGTTATATCCCCTGTTTTATGAAAGGGCAGTATCTTTACATATAATTATTGATATGCCTGATAAACAGTGTAGTTAATTACATTATATATTAAATTTAATTTCGCCACCTATTTTTTGAAGATCTATTGCTGGTTTAACATTTTTGCGAAATTTTGTCTCCTAAACTATGCACATGAGTAGAAATCTGTTGTTCATCCTCCTTGTCCTTAACTTCTCCCCGTCCCTAGCGCAAAAAATGCCCGAATCGTATTATCAAGCCCTGGCTTTGATTGAGCAGAACAAGTGTGAACAGGCAATATCGCTTATCGACTCATCCGTTGTAAAAACGGACAATAACCCTAACCTTTTGATGCTTAGAGGTGAAGCGTTTTTAAAAAAACATCAGTACGCCAAAGCCATTGACGATTTTCGTAAAGCCGAACTATTAAAAAATGGTATTGCCTCGTACCAGTTGGCACGCGCCTATGCCCTGATCAATGATACTGAGAACGCACTCATTGAGTTAAAAAGACATCTATCTCAGCCAGTTAAACAGCCTGAAGCCTTCATCCTGCTCGATACAGCTTTTATCAATCTGAGCAAAAGCTCACAGTGGAACAGTATATGGCTTAACGATTGGTACACTCCATACGAACGAATGGTGGCCGAAGTGGCCTACCTGTTTTCGCACGAGCAATGGGATGATGCCATTGACCTACTTAACCAGAAAATTGAAGGTCGTGCAGCACGCCATAGGTTGTATGCATTGCGAGGCGAAGCCTATTTCAATATAGGAAGTTACCGTTCGGCTGAAGCCGATTTTGCTCAAGCTATCCAAAAGAGCCGTAGGAACCATGAATACATGTTTTGGAAAGCAAAAGCACTCGCGGCTCAGGGAAAGTACAAAGCAGCAATTAAACAGTTGAACCATGCCATTGACCTATCGGGTGGAAACCCGCATTACTACATGGAGCGTGGGCAGGCATATGCCGGAATGGGCAATCATCACAATGCCATCACTGACATTCAGCACTTTTTAACCTATTATCCCGATTGCATTAAAGCCATGGAACTTTTTACCATTTATGCTGTGGCCTTAGGGCGCAATATTGACGCACTATTCCGCCTTGCAACGATGATAAAGGCTAAGCCAAACGAGGTAAACTACTACCTCCTTCGGAGCAAAATTTATATTTCATCACAGAACTGGGCTGTGGCCGAAAAGGATTTAAGCAAAGCCATTGGTATCAATGGCAGATTAGTTGAAGCATACATGCAACGGGGTTTGTGCTATATAAATATGGGCAATAAAGAGGCTGCTTGCAAAGACTGGAAACAGGCTCAAACATTGGGAAAGTTCGAAGCTCAGGAGTTAATTTACAAGCATTGCAGGTAAAACGACCAAATTAGTTGCGGTTTTACAATTTACATCCTTTGGGGAACATCGATTCCCAATAGCCAGAAAGCTCTACGAATGACATTGGCTACCTCGCGTGAAATAACCAGCCTAAGTTCGCGGATTGTGCCATTCTCCTCCCTGAGTATTTGAAACTCGTGGTAAAACTGGTTGTACTCCTTGGCCAATTCGTAAACGTAGTTCGCCACGAGTGCAGGATTCAACTCCCTGGCAGCTTCATTTACCGTTTTGGGGAATAGGGAAACGATTTTAATCAGCTCCTTCTCCTTTTCACCCATCTTATCAATACCCACGGTTTTTGGTATGGCAATCTTCATGTCAGCAGCCTTTCTCATCACCGATTGAATTCGGGCATGGGTATATTGAATGAAAGGGCCGGTATTGCCATTGAAATCAATGGATTCCTTGGGGTTAAAGGTCATGTTCTTCTTTGGGTCAACCTTTAGAATAAAATATTTCAAGGCACCCAATCCAACCATGTTAACGACTTTTTCAGCTTCATGGGGCTCTACATCATCCAACTTGCCCAGCTCTTTCGACATATCTCTGGCTGTTGTATGCATCTCTTCCACAAGGTCATCGGCGTCCACCACGATGCCTTCGCGCGATTTCATTTTCCCCTCCGGTAGATTGACCATACCGTATGACAAGTGGTACAGGTGCTCCGACCAATCATATCCCAACTTTGCCAAAATGAGCCTAAGTACCTGAAAGTGGTATTCCTGCTCATTGCCAACTACATAAATATGATCATTCAGGTGATACTCGGTAAAACGCTGAATGGCAGTACCGATATCCTGAGTAATGTAAACCGATGTTCCATCGGAACGAAGCAGGAGTTTTTCGTCGAGCCCGTTGTTGGTCAAATCGATCCATACCGACCCATCGGGTCGTTTGTAGAATACTCCCTTATCCAACCCTTCCTGCACAATGGTTTTGCCCAATAGGTATGTTTGCGATTCGTAGTAAACCTTGTCAAACTCAATACCCAACGATTTATAGGTTGTATCGAACCCGCTGTACACCCAACCATTCATCCGTTCCCAAAGCGTATATATCTCAGGGTCTTTGGCTTCCCACCTGCGAAGCATTTCCTGCGCTTCAACGATTAATGGTGCCTTAAGCCGGGCTTCCTCTTCGCTCATACCCTGAGCGGCCAGTTCGGCAACCTGTTTTTTATACACCTGTTCAAAAGCAACGTAGTATTTACCCACCAAGAAATCCCCTTTAATTCCCGACGATGAGGGTGTTTCGCCATGGGCGAATTTTTGCCAGGCCAACATCGATTTGCAAATATGAATCCCCCTGTCATTCACCAGATTTACTTTGAAAACCTTATGTCCATTGGCTTCCAATACTCTGGCTACAGCAAATCCCAGAATGTTGTTGCGAATATGCCCCAAGTGTAGCGGTTTATTGGTGTTAGGCGATGAAAACTCAACCATAACCGTTTTGCCCGACGAATGGGGTGGTGCAAATCCAAAGTCATCTGCCTGCGAAATGGAGTTGATGGTCTCACACCAGAATCTATGGCTTAACGAAATGTTAAGGAATCCCTTTACAACGTTGAACGACTCTACCTCAGGGTAGTTATTCTTAATATAATTGCCAATCTCGTTGGCTGTATCTTCTGGTTTTTTATTGGAGATACGGAGAATGGGGAATACCACAATGGTAAAATCACCCTCAAAATCTCTGTTTGTTTTTTGTACCTGAATTAAAATATCATCTGGTTCTACTCCGTATAACTCTTTGACAGACAATTTTAACGCCTGAACTAAAATACCTTCGGGTTGCATTTTCGTTGAATATTTGGCACAAATATAGCAAACAATGGGATAGTTTAAGGTTAATTCTTTTCGGCCAATCCCTCACTCCCATGGCCATTTATTCGCCATATACCTGATACATTAATTTTTAAATGTTAAAAAAGACAGGATAAGACATCTGCCGATTAAACTTTTAATTCATTGTTAGGCAGTGTCTCCATAGGCTTAAGGAAAAAATAAATATGTAACATATACACATAAATATCCTATACCATTGAGATAAATGGCATTAACTAATAGAAACGGTTGGATTAGATTGTCAATCGGGAAAGATAAGCATAGGAATATCTGCTTCCGCAAGCATTTTGCGTGTTAGGGATGGGTTGAATAAGCGCGAAAGTAAGTTCCTTTTGTGCATTGTTACGGCAAAAAGATCAATCCTCCTGCCCGAAATAAAGCCTCTGAACGTTTCGGCGCAATATTTCCCTTTGACGAGTTCAAATTGGATATTAGCCTTTTTAATGGTCTTTTTCGCATAATCCTTAAGGCTGCTTAACCTTGCCCTGGCAATGGCGTTCTCCGGCTCATCGGTACAGTTGATACACCAAATGTTTACCTTAAATGCCGACAGGATGACAGCAAGTTTCCTGATGGCTGCATAATCGTTATCATCAAGCCTTGCAGCGTAAAGCACATTCTTAACTTCATAAATATCCTTAAGAACCGCTTTTTCCGGTATTACCAGCAAAGGAATATTGACCTCTTTGGCCACATCCATGGCCACATCTCCCACCAGCTCATTGCTTCGAAACCCCTCCCCTTTTGTTCCCATAATCACTATTCCGGGTTTGTGCCTTCGGCATGAATCAATTATTCCATAGCTGGGAAAACCTTCGCGAAGCGAATAGCCAATTTTCACCGTATCCATGCCATTCTCCCGTGCATACCTTTTTATCTGTTCAAATGCTTTTACCAACTGTTTTTTGGCATTTTTCTGCAGCGTGTGAAAGTTTAAGTCCACATCGATTTGAACACTGGCGGCATCGGAAAAGGGGATTAGATCTACAATGGGCGAATTGAAAACGTGCAGCAGTTTCAGTTCGGCTCCGTAAACGTGAGCAATTCTCAAAGCGAATAATGCAGCATTATTAGAATGTTCGGAAAAATCAATGGGTACCAGTATGCGACGAACGTTGTGCTCTCCCCTCCCGGGATCGTCAAGTTCAACCAGCAGCTTAATGGCCCTCTCCGCATCGGCTTCGCGAATTTGAACCTTAACATTATCAGAAATATTGGGCTGAATAAGGTTCACATTTTTCAAATAACATTCTATGCCATTGGAATTTAAATACCCTTGTAGTGCCAATGCGCTGGTATAGGTTTCGTTCGCAATAACGATTAATTTATCCTCCATGGCTAACCTAAGATTAATTACATGGAAATATAGTGTAATTAAAACATGAAGTCAAGGTTTTTTTCAAAATTTAGTATAAATGATTATGGATGCTTCACCGTCATAAAGTTAGCCCTGACAGCTCAAAGTGAAAAACAATGAGCTATATTGAATAAAACATTAAAGTTGGGCACAATTAGAATAGAAATCGAGTTTGAAGATGTAACCTCAAACAGTAATTAAAGCGTTCTGGATCAATAATTTTTATTGAGATTGCCTTTTGCAATATCCTTCGGATTTCTAATCATTATCGTTTAAAAAAGGCTGTCAACTCCAATAGATATTTTGCTTTCTCCGACAAATCATCTGCACTGGCAGCCAAAGCTTCAACGGCAGCAGCATTCTGTTGCGTTATTTGGTTAAGCTGTTGAACGGAATCGTTCACCTGCAACGAACCGGATTTTTGTTCCATACTGGCTGCTGTAATCTCCTGAATCAGCTGTACAGTTTTTGTCATTTCCGGGAGATTTTGATTCATAAGCGCCCGGGCTTTCTCCGAAACTGCTGCCCCCTTTTGGGACACAGAAATTATTTCATTAGCTGCTATACTACTCCGTTCGGCAAGTTTTCTAACTTCAGCCGCTACAACAGCGAATCCTTTTCCTTGATCGCCGGCTCGGGCAGCTTCAACGGCAGCATTTAGGGCAAGAAGATTAGTTTGAAATGCAATGTCATTTATAATGGTTATTTTTTCAGCTATCTCTTTCATGGAATCCAAAGCAATATTGGTAGATTGATTACCCTCTTCCAAACTGCGGGCTGTATTAATTGCAATACTCTCGGTCTGCGTGGAATTATCGGCATTCTGCTGAATACTCGATACTATTTGTTCCATGGTAGCCGAAATCTCCTCAAGGGAGGAAGCCTGCTCGTTGACCGATTCAGAAAGTTGCACTGAATTGGATGACAAAGCAATACTGGCTTTATTAATATCCTCCGAAACAGAGAGTATGCCTAAAATAACTTCCCTAAACTTCTGGCTAAGTTTCTCTATACCCACGGCAAATTTTCCCATTTCGTCATCTCTGCTCAAAAACTCTTTTTCTATTTCGAGTTTAAGCACCCCCTTTGACATGTTCTGCAGTTGATCTAAAAAGTTGTTAAGAGGCCTTTTAATCTTTATATTGACTATATATATACATACAGTGGCAAAAATCCCGGCAAGGGTAAAACTCACATAGAAAGGAAAAATATTAGGGTATAGATATTTCAGGTTTAAAACGCTGGCTAAAAAAAGCAGCGTGATAAGCCATAAGCGTGCTATTGATGTGATTATTGACTTTTTAAGCACAAGGTGAATAATTAAAAAACCTAATGGCACCCCAGCAATCCACGGAAAGGCAACTGCAAATAGTTCTCGCGACATAATTTCTATTTTTTAAAGGTTCTGAATAATCTAAACAAACTTAATTAAAAATACTAATGATACTGTAATGGATTTTTTTATCCATGCAAAAAACTGCTTTTTAAAGAAAGAATTGACCAACGGTATTTTGAAATTGACAAATGGTAATGACAAAATTAAGCTGAAAAACAGATTTTAAGTAAAAATAACTATTGTGACAAATATAAAATGATTTATCTTAAATCCAACTATTAGGTTACCAACACCTTGAATAGTCATTCTTAATTTCCCGGCACAAATATATGGTTCAACCTTCAAATAACAAACAATCTCGTCATTTTGATGAAATTATTTGGCACTACAAACTAATTTGTTAGATTTGTGGATAATCATAGAAGGTTATGACATATTACACTATCACTGTAAACAGTCAGATAATAAGTACCATGTAATCAATCAATAAGTTATAGTAATCAATCAATTAACTCTTTTCTATGGAATCGATCCTTGTTAAATCCGTTCTCATTGCCTTTGGGGCAGGAGTCCCTTTGGCTTATTTAGGCCTTAAATATATTTTTAAAAATTCTATTTTCCAACGCATTGGAATTTTTTGGGTGGCAACATCGTTGCTAACAACACTTTACGGCGAGGCTAGAATTATATATGGATTTCATAGTGCCGTATTAGTTACCATGGCTGCCATTACCATTACCGGCGGTCTTTACATTGCATCGGTTCTATTTAAGAAACCCCTGGAACAAGTGGATAAAAAACTATTGGAACTTTCTAAAGGCGATCTTAACGTTAAACTATCGGAAGAAGAGATACAGAGAAAAGATGAAATTGGCACTCTTTCCCAATCCATTGCCAATCTATCCAACAGTCTGAAAGAAATTGTCGGAAATATCAAGGAGAGAGCTGATGCAGTGGCCCATGCAAGCGAGTTGATCAAGGGGAGCACTCTTAACCTGTCGCAGGATGCAACTATGCAGGCAGCCCTAGCAGAAGAAATATCATCATCCATCGATCAAATTTCATCAAGCATTAAACAAAACGATTCAAATGCCCAGCATACTAAAACCATCTCCGTAAATTCTGTTAACGGGATTTCGGAAGTTGCCACTTCCTCTCAGGAAAGTTTGGATTTAATAAGGCAAATCAGTAGCAAGATCAATATTGTGAACGATATTGCCTTCCAAACGAATATACTCGCTCTAAACGCGGCTGTTGAGGCAGCCCGTGCCGGCGAGAGCGGGAAGGGATTTGCCGTTGTGGCTGCCGAGGTGAGAAAGTTGGCAGAAAGAAGTAAGGTAGCTGCCGATGAAATCATTTCTCTTGCCAATCGGACTGTAAAGAGAACCGAGGAAGCTAACCTTAAAATGGAAAGTGTAATCCCAGAAATAACAAAGACAGCTGATTTGGTGCAGGAAATTTCGGCAACCAGCATGGAGCAAAATACCGGAGCCGACCAGATTGGAACAGCCATACAGGAGTTGAACTCCGCTTCGCAAAGAAGCGCTGCCGAATCGGAAGAGATTGCAACCAACTCCGAACAGCTGGCCGAACAGGCAGATCTACTACTGGACTCCATTGCCTTCTTTAAGATTAGCGATGGTAGGTAAAGAGTAAAGGTTGTTATATATACTGACTGAAAATCAGGATATTTCATTACAGTAAAGTACTTTTTACTAGGGTATTATCCACTGATACTGATATTTCCCTATTGATAACACTATGGATAACAACACACTGTATCCCTGTGAAGGCGCTGAGAAATAATAATAATAACTGAGTAATGTGAAATTAACATTTCCGCCTCAACTTCTCAGCTATACAATGGGGGTAATCTCTTTGCGCTCTTTAAGTCCCACATCCCGACTAATCTGGATCGGAATCTTTTTGTCTTCTTCAATTAAAAACAATGAGCAATAAGTAATGAACAATATATATACTTGCAGCCCTATGGGTAGTCAGACCGAATTTTGTCTTTCTTTGGGGGTTAAGGGACAAAATTTAAAACTATCATAAAAATTTCACCAAATATAAGACTCACTGATAGAAACTGAGTATCTGCATGTTATCTTTAACACGGAACTGTAAATAACACTTTAGAGTTACGAAAAATTAACCATAAACAATAATCCCAATATTCTTTTCCATGCACCATGATGAAATGCGCAAACCATTTCATCTTTTTGCAATCTAAGGCTATATTTGGGCATTATTTAACACAATACACCCTCAATAAGCATGTAATATGTCGCAAACACGTTCTATCGAAGAGATTAACGATAAAATCCGCAAAGGGAAAGCCGTGGTGCTAACTGCCGAACAGGTTGCCGCCATGGGGCGGGAATCGAGCCCTTCTGAAATTGCACAAAAGGTTGATGTGGTAACTACGGGAACCTTCGGCCCCATGTGCTCTTCGGGCTTGTTTATCAACTTCGGACATACCAATCCGCCCATTCGAATGGAGAAGGTCACCCTAAACAACGTGCCCGTTTTCGCCGGTATAGCTGCTGTTGATGCTTATATCGGGGCTACCGAAACGGCACTGCCCAACGACCAATACGGTGGTGCGCATGTAATTGAGGACCTGATTGCCGGAAAGGATATCCTGCTGCAAGCCTCAGCCAAGGGTACCGATTGCTATCCACGTACCGAGGTTAAAACGCTGATTAACAAAGACACAGTGAACGAAATGTTCATGTTCAACCCCCGCAATGCTTACCAGAATTACAACGTTGCGGTGAACAGTACTTCAAAGATAAAACATACCTACATGGGCACTCTGTTACCGCTTCTGGGTAACGCCACATTCTCCACCTCAGGCGAACTGAGCCCGTTAATAAACGACCCCGAATTGCGCACTATTGGCATAGGTACACGAATATTCTTTGGCGGTACCACGGGCTATGTGGCATGGCACGGAACGCAGTTCAATACCGGCAAACCGCGTAATGAGCATGGAATTCCCATTGGCAACTCTGCAACGCTTACCCTCATTGGCAATGCCAAGGAGATGAACACCCAATTCATCCGCGCAGCCTATTTTGAGAAATACGGCGTATCCATGTTTGTGGGCGTAGGTATTCCCATACCGGTGTTAGATGAGGATATGGCCCATAGGGTGATGATAGACAACAGCCGTATAGAAACCAATATCATCGATTATGGAACGCCCGACCACGATATTCTGGGGCGAACCAATTATCAATCACTTTTTGCCGGAGAGATTACCATCAACGGTAAAAAAGTGCGAACGGCTCCCCTATCCAGCATCAAAGTTGCACGTGACATCGCCGAAACTCTGCGTCGCGAGATTCTATCTGGCAACTTTATGCTCACAACACCTGTAGAATACTTTAAAAAGACCAAAGGCCTCAATTGCCTTGACATCAGATTATAATAATCCAACATACCCAGATGAAAAGTAAAAGATTTGTACTAACCTTCCCTCCCGAAGCCTCCGGCGAGCCCATCACATACAACCTCATCCGGAAGTTCGATATCATGGTAAACATTGTAAAGGCCGATGTTTCGCCCGGCCACATAGGGCATCTGGTGATGGAGATGACAGCCCCCAAAAAAGTGCTTGAAGATGGGATGGAGTATATGAGGCAGCATAGGGTAGAATGCGTGCCCATTGACCGTAAAATAACCTACAACAAGGATTTGTGTGTTCACTGTGGTGCCTGTTCGGCCGTTTGCTTTGCAGGAGCACTGACCATAAGCCCCCAAACGGCTGAATTGGGTTTTGACCCTGAGAAATGCGTGGTGTGCGAACTCTGCCTCACGGCCTGCCCATTGAAACTTTTCCGCATTGATATTGGCTAAAAGCCAAGCATACCAGCCCCGCCTCTACCGCGAGGCCATGGGGAATAGCCGTTGGGAAAGCTTAACTGTTGCTCATCGGCAAACCGACCTTTGGGTGGCTGTTGATAAGCGTAGCTTCCATCCGCACATTAGAAACTATGTGTCGGATCGCATACGCCATTACAGAGCCATTCTCGATGATCATATTGCAGGGCATCCCGATTTCCTAACCGCCCTTGCTCCCATCGCACCTCCTTTTGGAGTACACCCGTTAATAGCAGAAATGGCCGAAGCCTCTAAAATTGCAGGCACTGGTCCCATGAGTGCAGTGGCCGGAGCCTTGGCAGAAAGGATTTGTTATGATATCATATCTCAATTTGGTGCCCAAGAGGTTATTGTGGAAAACGGAGGCGACATATTTATGCAACTTACCGAACCTGTAACCGTGTCCATTTATGCAGGAAATTCTCCGCTATCCGAGAAGTTAGCCTTAACTCCCGATGCTGCTCATAGCCCCTTATCGCTATGCTGCTCCTCGTCAACAGTGGGGCATGCTCTCAGCTTTGGCACTGCCGATGCCTGTATGGTGGCCTGTCGTAGCGGAGCTCTGGCCGATGCCCTGGCAACCGCTTTCTGCAATATGGTTAAAACCGATGAATCGGTGCAGGAAGTAACCCAAAAGGCTTTGGAGATGACAGAAGTGAAGGCCATTGTAATCATCAGGGGCGATAAGGTGGGCATGGGAGGACAGATAAAAGTAACCCTGATATAAATGAATTGTGTGGTCTAAGCCTCGATAAAAGATAATCTCCCCACTCTAATAGTAGAAAGAAAGACTTTTTCCTAAAAAAGGTCATCCCGAACCGTGTGCTCGGGATGACCTTCATGTTTATTTAATTAGGGTGTGCTGTTATGCCAACGATTGGCTTACAAGGAATACAACTGCAAGTGCAATAATAGCATAAAGTTCAGGGAACACAGCCAGAATCATGGTGTTACCAAAAACTTTATGTCCCGATCCAATGGCAACAATACCATTGGCACAAACCTGTCCCTGCCTTAAAGCCGAGAACAAACCCACAAATCCCATGGCGATACCTGCGCCAAAAATAGCGGCAGCAGTAGCCCAGGAAAGTTCGGGAATTAAAAAGCTTGCCAGCATAAAGTATCCTGCAAAGCCATAAAGGCCTTGCGTTCCCGGAAGTGCACTGAGGATCATGTAGTTACCAAAAGCCGTGGGATCCTTTTTCATCGCACCCACAGCTGCGTTTCCACATATTGTAACTCCGTAAGCACTACCGACACCCGATAGGATAACCATGATTCCTATTCCAAGGTAAGCAAAAATGATTGGTTCCATAATGTTAAATTTAGTTGTTTTAAAATAGTTAATAGATATTGTTATTATTTATTCTTTCTTAAAAGGTTGATACAGTTTACCCCCACCGGTAAATCCGGAGTTTTTATAAAACTCTACAAAGATCAAACGCATGGGGTGTACCAGCGATCCAAGCGCTGCCATAAAGAGATTAATGGAATGCCCTGCAACCAGTATGATGGCTGTAACAATCGCTCCAACAACTGGAATATCCGGCGCCATACCAAAAGCTAAGCTGTTGAATACATTCCCCAGGATTCCACTAGACAATCCCAGTGCAAAAAGTCGAATGTAGGAGAGCAAATCACCGAAAAGTCCTGTGGCCATGTTGTAGGTATCCCAAACACCAAGTCCAACATTGATTAACGGATTTTTACCGGGGCTATTGAAAAGGAAAATACCTACAACAGCAACCCCAAGTATTATTTTATGGGCTAAACCAAACAATTCAACTCCCAACCCTTCAATCTGCGATAAGCCAAAAATAACTGCCGTACCAATAAGCAAAATCAGCCATCCAATTGTGGAGATAGAATATTTCCACCCTGACATACGGGCCAGGTTGAAAACTTTAACACACATGCCGAATACGATTTGTATTCCTCCTACTATCAATGCCAGGTTAAAGAGCTGACTTGGCTCCAGGAATAAATCCTTGAATTTCTGAATAATGGGTAGGTTAATGTCAACCATTGACACTCCAAAAAGCGTTCCCGTTAAAGTACCGAAAATAATGGTTGCCAAGGCCAATAGCTGAACCAACGAAAGTATGGAGCGGAGTTTTGGCATCTTTCGCTTTAAAAGTTGGGCCCCAATAAGCATAACCACTCCATAACCTGCATCGCCCAAACAGAAACCAAAGAACATCATAAAAAACGGGGCAAAGAGTGGGGTTAAATCCAACTCGCCATAAATCGGGCTGGTGAAGAGACTTCCAATAGGCTCAAAAAGTCGGGCAAACTTGTTGTTTTTCAAAAGGATGGGCGCATCATCGGTTTTCTGAGCCTTTTCCGAAACGTAGTAAATATTTTCCTTTTGCAGGAAATCAACGAATTCTGCATTTCGGGGCTCGGGAACCCAGCCATTCAAAACCATGACTGTATCTTCCGCTTGCCTGTCGGCGCTAAGTTGCACCGAATTAAACTCCAACTGGTTGCTAAGGTCTGTAACCTTTTGCTTGAGCAAAGGAATATTGCTGGCCAATACATTTATCCTATTGTTTATGGCTTCTGACCTTAGCCTATATCCATCCACTTCTGCCTGCTTTTCCACGTAGGAGTATGTAGGTGCCTTTAATTCCACTGCATCCACAGCAAGCGTGGCTTGCTCTTCGTGCTGAATCCAAACAAAGTAAACCTGCCCTGCTTCTGTGTGGATTATCTCAACGGGATGTTCATCCAACGGGAATTCGGACATGGCCTTCTCGCCGGCAACAAAGAATTTGATATATAATCCCCTTGCAGCTAACTCCGATATCAATTTTACATCGAATTTACCCCAAGGTTTTACATCCAACATCTCTTTTGTCGATTTACGAATCGAATTCTCTACCTGTTCCTTCTCTTTCACTAACGATTCATATTCGGCAAGTACTGCCTCCGGATCCACGGCCTTCTCTTGATCTCCCTGTGCTTGACGGGTTGAAAGTTCTTTAATTGCTTGATTATAACGGCCAATCTGTGCAATTAAGGAACGTTCTCCATCAGAAATTGTACGTGATTGCCTAACAATATCAACCATTCCCAACTCCTGCAACCTTAACAGGAACGAGTCGAAGTCGCGGTGATATACCAGGAATCCGTATTTAATCATTGGTACTATCATGCCTCTACCTCCATATTCTGCTGTCGGGTTTTCACAATTTTCATAGCCGATTTGGCAAGGTTTTCCTCGTCCTCCATAAAGCGTTTAATCTTCGTTATGGCGGTCTCATAGCCGGGTATTTGAACCTTCTCGTAAAGGTTAACCTTCTGCGTTGTTTTCTTGCGGGCATGATCCAACAGGTGCATCTTTTCCACATAGAAAACGCCCTCTATCCCTATTCGTGCCAATTCCTTCAGTATATCAACCCCTTCGGAATACCAGGGTGGACGGGCAAATAGGCTGTAATCCTTTACTTTAAAGATAACTTCCTTAAAAACAGGAATGCGTACACCGGCAATTTTTATCACGGTCATCTCCACATCCTCAACACTAACAAGGCTGTGCTCGAACTCTCCCCAAAGTCTTACCATGTAATCGTATTCTTGGGTCTTTCGTAAAAGAGCATCGTCCAACTCCTTAGCCTTATCTTTTGCCCGCTTCACCTCGGCACGTAGTGCCGACTCCTTATTCTTAAGAGTTGGCAATGCACGTAGGCGAATCCTAAGCTGCTTGTTAAGCTCGTGAAGTGATGTTTTATTAAACTGATACTTGATTGCCATGATTTATGGTATTACTGTTCAGCCGGCCAATACTTCTTAACAAACTCCTGCCTGATGGCAACCTCTGCCTTGGTAAAGTATTTGGCAAATAGTTCCCATGTTTGATTAAGCATGGCATCAATGTCAATATTGATATCAATGGCCAACAACCTAAGCGAATAATCGTGTGCAAATTTGAGGCATCGTTCATCGTATTCCGATAGGTCGAATCCGTTTTCCAGCTTGGTCTTTGCATTTGCAGCATCAGCATACAGCCTTACTGCAGCATTCATCACCTGCGGGTGGTCCTCCCTGGTTTTTTTACCAATAACCAGCTGCTTCAAACGCGAAAGGCTCCTGAAAGGGTCAACAATTACCTTGTTGGTATCGGAATCCTTGCGAAGGAATAGCTGCCCTTCGGTAATATAACCCGTATTATCGGGGATAGCGTGGGTAATATCTCCACCCGACAGTGTGGTTACGGCTATAATGGTGATGGATCCACCATCGGGGAATTGCACTGCCTTTTCGTACACCTTGGCCAAATCGGAGTAGAGCGAACCGGGCATGGAGTCCTTGGAGGGGATTTGATCCATACGGTTGGACACAATGCTCAATGCGTCAGCATACAGGGTCATGTCGGTAAGTAGCACCAGCACTTTCTCATTCTTCTCCGTAGCAAAGTATTCGGCTGCTGTTAGAGCCATGTCAGGAACCAGAAGTCGCTCCACAGGAGGCTGCTCGGTAGTGTTTACAAAGCAGATAATCCTATCGAGAGCGCCTGCATTTTCGAAAACGTTTTTGAAATACAGGAAGTCATCGTTGGTCAGACCCATACCGCCCAAAATAATTTTGTCGGCCTTGGCACGGAGTGCCACGTTGGCCATCACCTGATTGTAGGGCTGGTCGGGGTCAGCAAAGAATGGAATCTTTTGTCCGGTCACCAAGGTGTTATTCAGGTCAATACCTGCAATCCCGGTTGCAATCAATTCCGAAGGCTGCTTACGACGTAACGGGTTAACCGATGGGCCACCAATTTCCCTTGGAGCGCCTTCCACGTCGGTACCTCCAAACAGGGGCTGTCCGTAGGCATTAAAAAAGCGCCCCGCTAAATCGTCTCCAACCTTTAGCTTGGGAGGTTCGCCGTAAAAGATCACCTCGGCATTGGTGGGAATACCCTCAGTACCGCCAAACACCTGCAGGGTAACAACATCGCCAATTATTTTCACTACCTGGGCCAATCTGCCGTGCACCATGGCCAACTCCTCGTTGGCTACACCCTGTGCTCTAAGGGAACAGGTTGCCTTCGTAATGCCAACGAGTTGGGTATATATCTTTTGAAAAGCTTTAGTTTCCATTATAGTTATGCCTTTCTTTCGTTGATAATTGATTTAACTTCTTCTTCGAATTTAAAGAACTCCTCACTCTCATAAACAGAGTAGTTCATCTGTTTAAGGGAGTTGATAAGCCCTTTGTAGAAGGTTGAGCACTCTTCGAAATGTTCGAACTTGAACGAATTATCGCAAATGCCTACAATAAGATCGAGCATGAACTTCTGACGCAACAATGGGGTTGATGCGTCAATCTTATCAAATGCATCCTGTTGCAGGATTATAAAGTCGATAAGTTCGGCTTTCCAAAAGCGATCGTGGTACTCTACGGGAACGCCGTCATCACCAAGGATGTTTATCTGTTCGTAGGCCTCCTTTCCGCGCTGTACATAGTTTTTGGCCTTAAGTACCGTTTCTACCCATTTTGCATCAATGGTTTCATTCAAATAATCAATAATTTCGGGGTATTCAAGGTATTTCGAATACGAATCCATGGGGTCAATTGCCGGGTACCTTTTACCATCGGCCCTTTGTTGCGACAGGGCGTAAAAACACCGTGCAGCCTTTTTGGTCGATTCGGTAACGGGCTCTTTCAGGTTACCTCCGGCGGGTGATACGGTTCCGATAAAGGTAACTGATCCGGTTTGTTCATTATTCAGGTAAACCAAACCTGCCCTGGCGTAAAAGTTGGCAATAACTGCCGGTAGGTCCATGGGGAAAGCGTCGGGGCCCGGAAGTTCCTCCAGCCTGTTGCTCATCTCACGGAGTGCCTGTGCCCAACGCGATGTGGAGTCGGCTAGCAATAACACTTTCAATCCCATACCCCTATAGTACTCGGCAATGGTCATGGCCGTATAAACCGAAGCCTCCCTTGCGGCTACAGGCATGTTTGACGTATTGGCAATGATGGTGGTACGCTCCATCAGCTTTCTGCCGGTTCTGGGGTCGTCGAGGTGCGGGAATTCCGCAAATATCTCCACTACCTCATTGGCGCGTTCGCCGCAGGCGGCAACAATGATTAGGTCTGCCTCGGCCTGTTTGGAAATGGCATGCTGAAGTACTGTTTTTCCACAGCCAAAAGGTCCGGGGATAAAGCCTGTACCCCCCTCGGCAATGGGGTTAAATGTATCGATGGACCTTACACCGGTTTCCATAATTTTAAATGGACGCGGCTTGTCCTTGTATGCAGTGATAGCCATTTTCACCGGCCATTTTTGCTCCATCGAAAGGTTGATGCTGTTGCCTTCGCTATCGGTTACCACTGCAATGGTATCTTTAATCTTATACACCCCTTTTTCAACAATGGATTTAACGGTGTATGTTCCGGTGAGTTTAAAGGGTACCATGATCTTGTGGTTAATCCAGTTTTCGGGTACCTCTCCTATCCAACATCCTGCCGTTACCTCATCGCCCACTTTGACGAGTGGTGTAAATTCCCAATCCACGTCGTAATCGAGTGCATCGGTGTAATCGCCGGCCTTAAGAAAAATGCCGTCCATTTTTGAAAGGTCGTGCTGAAGACCATCGTAGTTTTTCGACAGTAGTCCGGGACCCAGGGTTGCTTCGAGCATATGGCCTTCAAATTCCACGGTATCGTTGACCTTTAAGCCTCGTGTGCTTTCAAAAACCTGCACATAGGCATTCTTGCCAATAACCTTTATGACCTCGGCCATAAGTTTGACACCACCGCGGTAAATGTAACATATCTCGTTCTGTGCAACGGGGCTATCCACTTCAACCGACACTAAGTTGGCGATAATGCCTGTTACTTTTCCTTTGGTTTTCATGAATTATTCTATTTGATTTATTTCGTTATGTACATTAAAATTCTTTGGGTAGGGAGTAGGATTCGCGAAGATCGTTAACCATTTTCTTAAACATTTCTGAGCCTATCTGTGCATCGAGTTTAAGCCAACGGTTAACAATGATGGCTTTGACAAGAAAGGCAAGAATCGCATGGATATTGAAATAATCGAATGTAACAATCTCATCTATTTTACTCCATTTAAGCAAGTCAATACGCTTTTCGCGTTCCATAATATCGTGCATATCGGCTATCTGGAGAAGCTGTTCAAGGTAACCGATCTCCTTTTTAAGGCCAAAATCGGCTGCCTGGCTTCGGGTAAGAGTATCAACAAGTTCTTCCTCGCCCACCAGTTGGGTAGCCACATCTATCCCCTGCTTACGACAATTTATTGCTGTAAGAACATTATTGAAATCGCGTAAAAACCCATACCAGTTCGATATGAAATAATTACCGGATCCCATCATATACGAGAAGAAGTATTCCTGAAATACTACTTCCGGATTTTTCTCCACCTTGCTTTTGTAAACCTTAGTATCATCATCCTCGTCACCTTCATTTCCCCCTTTGAAGTAACGATAAAACTCCTGTATGTACGATGGGAACATGCCGATATGCTCATCCAATTCGGCATAGTAATTCTCGGGTATGGTTGAGTCGGGGTTAAACTGTTGATTTCGGTTAAAAATATGATTCTGGAAATTAGCGTTATCAAACTCAAGGAAGAGTTGTTCTACCTGCTTATAATCTGCAGGATGGAGATGGTCTTTCATCTCAGCCCTGAGCCTTTCCAGGCTAAAATCCTTGCGGTCCTGATCGATAAGCAGATCGGGTAAACCGGCAATCAAGTAGTGGTACTCTCTGGCCATGCTACTTACCTCCAAGAAGTAATTCAACTATTCGGGGGCGCATATACTCCGTAAAGAGGTTTTCGAAATCTTTCTCAGTAAAGCTGATGATGTAGCTGCCGTCTTTGGGGCCAATTCTAAAGCCGTATTTAATGTTTTTATCAGGAACTACAACAAATTCCTTATTGATGAGGGCATGGCTCTTCGACTTCAGGTAGTCGGTCAACTCCTTATTTATCGCCTCGGGGACAAGAACTTGAAGCGATATCTTCTGCAACGAGTTGGGATCCCATTTCTGAATAGCGGTTTCGATAACCTTCTTAATGAACTCAACTTCCTTCAATGCATCCATTAAAGGGGCCTTTATCACCTGTGCTTCAATGAGTGCAGATAAGTCCTGTTTCAAACCGTTTACAACCTGACGGGCAGAAATGGCAACCTCGGTTTCCACATTCTTCTTATAGTCGTCGGCCTGTTTTTTGGCTTGGGCTACAATTTGCTCAGCCTCTTTGGTGGCATTGGCAATAATTTTCGAAGCATCCTCCTTGGCCTTACCAACAATTTGGGCTGCCTCTTCGGTTCCCTTAGCTAAACCCTCTTTGTATATCTTCTCAGTTAGCTCTTGTAACTTGTTCTGCATAGTAGTTCCTCCAAATTAATAAAATTGATTTCGGTTTTAGTCAATGTCTATTGTTGAAATATGGTGATGAAATTAAAAATATTTTTTAAGAAAATGCATCTTGTTTGCAAATCTAAAAATAAATATGAAACATTATTTTAAAATTTAAAAAAAAATAGTTCTTTTTTTAAAGAGCTTATATTTGATATTTTAGAAATATTTTGTACAATGCGATGTGAAATTAACTTTTATAAGCAGGGGTCCATAATTTGAGTTTAAGCGATTTACATACTGGTATTGAACTTCGCTATTGATTCGATAATAGTTGTTCAATTTTAACCTTAACGTTATACAGAATCTTTTTTAAAAATCATGAACTCGACTAACAGCAATAAAATTCTTGTGTGCATTGATTTTCAAGAGCAGTCGATGAATGCACTGCATCAATGCTACGATTTAGCCCGATTTGTTAAAGCTGAAATATTGTTGCTTTACGTTATTGAGTCACCCGATTTGTTTTCGGGATTTACCCTGTCAAATATCGAAAATGCAAAGAGGGAGGTTGAAGAGAAGTTAAAAAAAATTGTAGAAAAAGAATGTTCCGCCACAGATATACTCTTCTCTTACGCTGTAGAGGTTGGTAAGGTACCTGAATGTATCCTCAGAAAGGCCAAAGAGCAAAAGGTTAACTTTATCGTAATGGGGAAAAATGGCACAAACCAAGGTCTTCGTAAATTTCTGGGATCCAACACTATAAAAGTTCTCAGTGAATCACCGTGTCCGGTAATCACCCTTAAAGGGCGTTACAGCATTGGGTTTAAAAATATTGTACTGCCATTAAATTTGAACAAGGGCACACAGGAGAAGGTGGCCCATGCCATTTCTTTCAGTAAATTTTTTGGTTCTCATATCCACATTGTTTCTGTACACTCAGGAGGCATTGTATTACCTACAAGCCGGATATTCAATAGGTTAAAAAAAGTACAAAGGGCATTCAGAATTAATGGCATTGCCTCTACAAATAAACTTTTCAGGAGAACGAAAAAGAACGACCACGAACACGTATTGGACTATGCCAAAGAAATTAATGCTGATTTAATCATGGTAATGGCGCGTGCCGAAGGACGACATTGGGATCACTACATTGGCAGTTTCGCGTATAGGATAATCAATGAATCTGAAATACCGGTTCTTAGCATCATACCCTTTACCACTCAAAAGCATGGCGAAACGTTTGTGGAGGCGATGGTTGACCCTTTCAACCTATTTTAAATCTTGTGTTATATTTCCAAATTATTATGCCTGAACAGTGTTAAACGAAGTTTGTCATCGTTTTATACAAATATCCGTCGCATATATTCTTAAATAGCTATTTTTGATTAAAAAAAATGCCATGAAACTTGGCCTGATGACCAAAAACGAGTGCGTTAATTTTATCGAGTTTAATATCACCGGGGATAGCGAAAATTATAATTTAGATTCAACTAATAAATGCAACTTTTTGAGGGCATGAATTAATTTTTTTCAAGCGAAGGGACAAAAATGTCCCCCCGCCTGAAATGGATAAATTCTCTTTACTTTGTGTCCTCGTCCAAAAGTT
>Ga0208460_10000075_pt1 | contig 73406 bp, 51 predicted proteins | sample AD_STIC10_MetaG_FD_184436 | JGI IMG/M metagenome (GOLD analysis project Ga0208460, IMG submission 184436) | Active sludge microbial communities of municipal wastewater-treating anaerobic digesters from USA - AD_STIC10_MetaG (SPAdes) (version 2) | ecosystem: Engineered > Bioreactor > Anaerobic >... | reverse complement strand
CTTTCGTCGCCAGCGAGCCGCACATAATACAACCATTTTCCAGACCGTCAACACCCCAAACCGGTCTTTTTGTCCCCAACTCGCCAACCCCTCGGGGGCGCGTGTGCTAGACGGCGCCTGGGCCGCGAAAGCCGGATCAAAGCCAGACGGAGGAATCCTCCCTTGCGACCCATGCCTTTCGGCAGATCATGCGCTGATCAGGCGCACGCGCGAAAAATTTCGCTTGCCAATCTGCAATACGCCCTCGAACCCGGGCAGGAGCAATTGCTGGCCATCTTCCACCACGATCGAATCGATTCGAACCGCGTTTTCCTTGAGCTTGCGATTTGCTTCGGAGTTGCTGGAGGCCAGGCCGCAGGCCGTCAGCAGCGCCGACAAACGAATGCCGGTGGCCGGGACAACGATTTCTTCTATGGCCAACTGGGACGTGTCGCCCTGCCCGCGCACGACGGCATTCCATCCTGCAATTGCCTGTTCTGCCACGACAGAATCATGGAAGCGCGCAGCAAGCTCGCGGGCGAGACGCAGCTTCAGATCACGTGGGTTGAGTTGCCCGGAATCCACGTCGCGCTTGAGCTGGGAAAGCTCTGCAAGCGATATGTCGAAACTGAGCAATTCGATCCAGCGCCACATCAGGTCGTCGCCGATTTTCAGTGTCTTGGTGACGATGTCGATGGCCGGCTCGTTGATGCCGATGTAATTGCCGAGAGACTTGGACATCTTGGCAACACCGTCCAACCCTTCCAGCAACGGCATGGTCAACACGATTTGCGCCGGCTGGCCGAAATGCTCCTGCAGCCCACGCCCCATGAGCAGATTGAATTTCTGGTCGGTACCGCCGAGTTCGACATCCGCCTTGAGCGCCACGGAATCGTAGCCCTGCACCAACGGGTAGAGGAATTCGTGGATCGAGATGGACTGCTGGGCGGCATAACGCTTGGAGAAATCATCGCGTTCGAGCATGCGCGCAACCGTGTATTGCCCTGCCAACTTGACCATGTCGGCGGCCGTCATCTTGCCGAACCATTCGGAATTGAAGCGGACTTCGGTGCGCTCACGATCCAGCACCTTGAACACCTGATCGGCGTAGGTCCTCGCATTGTTTTCGATGTCTTGCGGGGTGAGCGGCTTGCGCGTGACGTTTTTCCCGGTCGGATCGCCGATCATGCCGGTGAAGTCGCCGATCAGGAAAATCACCTGATGTCCAAGCTCCTGGAACTGGCGCATCTTGTTCAGCAGAACGGTATGGCCGAGGTGCAGATCCGGCGCAGTTGGATCAAAACCGGCCTTGATTCGAAGCGGCCGTCCGCAGGCCAATCTCGCCTGCAATTCTTCGGTTTTGATGATTTCCTCTGCGCCGCGCCCGATCTGGTCCATGGCGGCTTGAATGTCGGTCATTGAATCCTCGGCAATCCAGCGGTCGCAGTTCGGTGGATTGCCCTGCGTCCGCCCACAAAAGTGATGGGTAGGTTAATTGTTCGTTAATCGACGAATAGCGCGCAAACCCGCGCCATCATTGGCGTTGACGACACTCCGGGGGCGCCGTTATGGTACGTCGCCACCCGCCGGAACGCGATTGTGACCGAGACCAACACGCCCTCCCACAACGCGAGCGACTCTGCGCGCACATCGGCCACTGAAGGTCCCGCCCTTGCGTCGAACGGACGCGCAAAACTGCGCGGCCAGACTTGGGTTCTGCTGCGCAGTGTAGCAACCGCCCCTTCAACTTGGCGACGCGAACATTGGGTGCTCGGCGCCTGCGCCGTTCTGGTGACCCTGGTTGTCGGCGTCATCATGCCGACCTTTGCCAGTGCGACACGAAGCGACCCGGATGAGTCTGCGCTGACCACGCTGAAGCTGGAATTGCCGCCGCTTCCTGCCGTAGCCGCCGAAGATGCCGACATTGCCACATTGGCTGCCGACAGCGCCGCGAATGGCAACTGGCGGGTCGTCACGGTTGAGGCAGGCCAGACTCTCTCGGACATTTTCCGCTCGCTTGGACTGGGTGCGGACATTCTTCAACAAGCATTGGATGCCCAAACCGATGCGACTGCGTTGCGCCAGATCCGGCCCGGAGACGAGTTTGCGTTTGACCTGGATGCCGCTGGCAAATTGCGGGCCCTGCGCTTTGACCGGGATGAATCCACGCGCGTGACGCTGGGCTTTGGTGACGGCAATCCGGTGGAAACCGTGCAGGATCGTGCCGTTGAACGGCGTGTGCAGATTGCACACGGCGTCATCACCAGTTCGCTCTTCGAAGCCGGTGACCAGGCGGGCATGAGCGACCGCATGACCTTGAAGCTGGCAAACGCATTCGGCTACGACATCGATTTTGCGCGTGACTTGCGCGAAGGCGACAGCTTCAGCGTCATCTACGATCAGGTCTATCGCGACGGCGAGCAATTGCGTTCCGGAGAAGTATTGGCCGCCACCTTCATCAACCAGGGTAAACGCTTCACAGCCATCCGCCACACCAACGCCAAGGGCGAAACCCTGTACTACAACGAAGACGGTCGCCCCTTGCGCAGGGCATTCCTGCGCACGCCCGTTGAGTTCACGCGCATCTCGTCCCGTTTCAGCAGCGGACGCATGCATCCCATCCTCGGCAAGATGCGTGCCCACCGCGGCGTCGACTATGCCGCACCCAGCGGCACCCCGATCCGTGCCGCGGGTGCCGGCAAGGTGATTTTCCGCGGCAAGAAGAATGGTTACGGGAATGTCGTGATCCTTCAGCACCAGGGCAAATACACAACGCTGTACGGACACATGTCGCGCTTCGCATCCGCGAGAGTCGGCCAGCACGTCAGCCAGGGGCAGGTCATTGGTTACGTCGGCATGACCGGGCTGGCAAGTGGTCCGCACCTGCACTATGAATTTCGCGTCGGCGGCACGCACCGTGACCCGCTCAAGGTGACCCTGCCCAAGGAAGAGCCGCTGCCGGCGAGCGAGCTTGCGGTTTTCCGCAAGAATTCCTCGACCCTGCTGGCACGCCTGCACACCATCGAAGCCATCCACCTGGCCCAGCGGAATTAACGATCCGATGTCCGGGCTATTCCTGGGCCTGATTTCGGGAACCAGCGCGGATGGCATCGACGCCGCACTGGTTCGTTTCGAACCGGACCTGCAAGTCTTGTCGACGCTGACCCATGCGTATCCCGAAGATCTGCGCGCTCGCCTGCTCTCGCTGACCTCGGCGGATGCACGCATTTCCCTGGATGAACTCGGCGCGCTCGATGTGGCCGTTGGCGAGCAGTTCGCCGCGGCAGCGCTTCGCCTCATCGGCAGCTCCCCGGAGCCAATCGTGGCTATTGGATCGCACGGCCAGACCGTGCGCCATCGCCCGAATGGACCGCATCCTTTTTCCATGCAGATCGGTGACCCCGCGGTCATTGCCGAACGCACCGGAATCACCACCGTTGCCGATTTCAGGCGCGCCGATGTCGCCGCAGGCGGGCAGGGCGCTCCGCTGGCTCCCGCCTTGCACGCCAGATTGTTCGACGCGCAACGGCCATGTGCGGTGCTCAATTTGGGCGGGATCGCCAATCTGACCCTGCTCTCCACCGATGCCTCGATGGCCGGATTCGACACCGGGCCCGCCAACTGCCTGCTGGATGCATGGAACGCACGGCACAACGGCTCGGCATGCGATCAGGATGGCGCGTGGGCTCGTTCGGGTACGGTCGACGACGCACTGCTGACTGCGTTGCTTGGCGATCCCTATTTCCGCATGCCAGCACCCAAAAGCAGCGGCCGTGAATACTTCAACCTGGACTGGCTGGATGCGCAACTTGCCCAACGCAGCGTGCGAGCAGTTGATGTGCAGGCCAGCTTGTTGGCATTGACCGCGCGCTCCATTGCCGATTGCCTGAACTCACAGCCCGTGCGGATCGAACACGTTTTCGTCTGTGGCGGTGGCGTGCACAACCGCGCGCTGATGGATGCACTCGCACTGGCCTTGGCACCACGTTCAGTGCAGAGCGTGGCTGCCGTGGGCGTTGATCCCGATTACGTGGAAGCCATCCTGTTTGCATGGCTGGCGCGGGAACGAATCGCCGAACGCCCGGTTGATCTCGCCCGTGTCACCGGCGCCGCCGGCGCGCGCATGCTGGGAGCGGTACATCTTCCTCCTTCATTCTAGAAAGACTATTTGCCCGACTTCGGCAACGTCTCGAATGATGGCCCGGAATCCACCTTGCGAAAGGCATCCATGGCTTCGGAAAAGGCCTGGTTCTCGAGCTGGTTCCAAACGCCACGCATGGTGGCGATGTCCTGTCGGTCACGACCGATCACCGGTTCGCTGCTGAGGCCCAGGGCATAGCGCAATGCGCGAAGCGCGGTGTCGTTCGTCGACCACCCGCGTTCCCCGGCCAGCAATTCAAGCCGCTCCAGGGTCACCCGATCGATACTTTGGATCAGAAAATCCGTCATGCCCGGATATTCGCGCAAGAAAGACTCGTTTTCCAGACGTTGCAGCGCAGGCCGATTCAATGTCGACGAAATCAGGCACTGGATTCGGCGGGAGGATCAATGCGCCGCCACAGCCACGCCAACAGGAACAGGGTCGGAATGATGGACAGACAGCTGAACACGAAGAACCCACTGTAGCCCCAACCGAGGTCTTCGACCAGAAACCCCGAAACGCCACCAATGAATTTGCCCGGCAGGTTGGCCAGCGATACCAGCAGGGCATACTGGGTTGCCGTGTATTCCCTGCTGGTCAAGCCGGAGAGGAATGCGATGAGCACCACGCCGGCAAACCCGAGCGCTCCGTTGTCACCGGAAATCGCCGCCACGAAGGCCCAGGTCTCACCCGGATGCAGGGCCATCAGCAGGTACAGCAGATTCGACAGGGCCAATCCCAGTCCACCCAGCAGCAAGGAACGCTTCAGTCCCAGCACAGCCACCGAAATCCCACCCAGGAAGGCGCCCCCGATTCCGATCCACACGCCATACAGTTTGGACACGGTTGCAATCTCGGCTTTGCTGTAGCCGGTATCGATGTAGAACGGCCCGGCAATCACCCCGAGCATCTGGTCGGGCAATTTGTACAGGCCGACGAACACCAGCAAGACGACGGCCAAGCTCATGCCATGGCGGCGGAAGAAATCGCTGAACGGGTCGATAAAAGCCTGGTGAATGCTCTTTCGCGCATGCGACCGGATCTGATCCGGTTCCCTCGCGAGCAGTGTCGCCGCCAACGGCAGCAGCATGGCCGCCGCCATGCTGAAGTACGCCACCCGCCAGCTCGCGAAGGCGGCGATGTACAAGGCGCCGGCTCCGGACAGGATGTAGCCGAATCGATAGCCCAGGGTGTAGGTGGCGGCCAGCGCGGCTTGCGCGTCCGTCGGTGCAATCTCGATGCGATAGGCATCCACCACCGTGTCCTGGGTTGCCCCTGCAAAGGCAACCAGGGCTGCCAGGCATGCCATCGATGCCAGACGTTCCGGGCCGGTAACCGCCATGCCGAGCAAGGCAAATGCAAGAACAAGGATCGCCAGCACCAGCCAGCCCCGTCGTCGCCCCAAACCGCCCAACAGTGGTGCATTCCAGCGGTCGATGAGCGGCGCCCAGAAAAACTTGAACACATAAAACATGCTGATGTAGCTGAGCAGGCCGATCGTGCTCAGTTCCAGGCCGCCCTCGCGCAGCCAGATGGACAAGGTATAACCCACCAGCAGGAACGGCAGGCCGGATCCAAAACCAAGAAACAGCATGGTGCCGGCAGCGGGCGTGCCGAACGCACCCAGAATGCCGCGCAGGCCCCGGTAGCGCGAATCGGCAGCAGTCATCCGCGCAAGGCTCCGCTGTAGTCCACGGAAAATGGCGCGTGGTCGGAAAATTGCTGCGCTCTCTCGATTGAGCAAGCCGTGAGGCGGCTGCGCAACGATGGCGTTGCCAACTGGTAGTCGATGCGCCAGCCAACGTCCTTGGCGCGGGCCGCGCCGCGGTTGCTCCACCAGGTGTATGCCTGCCCTTGCGGATGCAGCTCGCGATAGGCGTCCACCCAGGCGGCATTGCGGTTTGGATCCGCACACAACGCGTTCATCCATTCGCGCTCGACCGGCAGGCATCCCGAGGTTTTCTGGTTCGACTTCCAGTTGCGGATGTCCAATTCGCTGCGCACGATGTTCCAGTCGCCGCACAGCACGTAGTCACGATCACTGCGCAGCCAGCCATCGAGGATGGGACGGAACCACGCCATTACCTCGAACTTGAAGTCCTGGCGATGCTCGGCGGACGAGCCTGAAGGAAGATAGAGCGAAACCACGCTGAGCTTACCGAAACGTGCCTCGATGTAGCGGCCTTCATCATCGAACGGCGCCCAGCCAAGGGACGTCCTCACCTCATCGGGCGGGATCCTTGAATAGATCGCCACGCCGCTGTAGCCCTTCTTGGTCGATGCATCCTTGAAGAACCTCTGGTGGCCGCGCGGGCGGAACACCTCATCGCCCAACTGATCCTCCTGCGCCTTGGTCTCCTGGATGCAGGTGACATCCGCCTTCTGTTCCTTGAGCCACTCGAAAAAACCCTTGCTGGCAGCGGAGCGAATGCCATTGGCGTTGAAGCTGATGATGCGCATGGTGCGGGAATGCAAATCAGGGGATCAGCCTCAAGCCTACCCGAACGCGACACAGGAACAGCAGACTTTTCTTGTGGCCCCGGCGAATTGGCGCTTTTGCCGCAAGCCAAGGTCCAGCACAATCGGCTTCCGCCATCGGGATGCGCTACCCATGCACGAGTACCAACGCGAATTCCTGCAGATGGCGATTGCCCGCAACGCCCTGCGATTTGGCGAATTCACCCTGAAATCTGGGCGCAAAAGCCCTTACTTCTTCAATGCCGGACAATTCGATCATGGCCGTGACCTGAGCCTGCTCGGACGCTGCTATGCGCAAGCCGCAATGCATTCCGGCCTGGCATTCGATGCCCTGTTCGGCCCGGCCTACAAGGGTATTCCGCTGGGGGCAATCACCGCATTGGCACTGGCCGAGCAACACGGCAAGGATTGCCGCTTCACCTACAACCGCAAGGAAGCCAAGGACCATGGCGAGGGCGGCACCCTGGTTGGTGCGGCATTGGCCGGGCGCGTGCTGCTGGTGGATGACGTGATCACGGCAGGAACCGCAATCCGCGAAGCTCTGGGCCTGGTCATCGCGCAAGGCGCCATTCCTGCCGGCGTGCTGATTGCACTTGATCGCCAGGAACGAGGCACCGGCGAGCGTTCCGCTGCGCAAGAGTTGGCCTCGGAATTCAACATCAAGGTGGTCTCCATCGTCGGTTTGGCCGACCTGATTGCGTTTGCCGGCCAAGACAGCACAATACGCGGGCATTTAGCGAGCATGCAGGCTTACCGGGATTGTTATGGCGTATAAGGTCCGCACGCTTGCCAACCCGGCATGGCTGCCCCGCCAATTCTTGTCAGGAGCCGTATCACCCATGCGCACTCGAGGCGTTTCCAGCATCCTGATCCTCGCAGCCACCTTGGCTTTCGGCGCTACAGCCAGCGCCGAGACGCTGCGCTACAAGTGGCGCGATGCCGAAGGCAACCTGCACTATTCGGACAGCCTGCCGAGCAACGCCGGCGTGCTGGGTTACGACGTGGTCAACAGCCAGGGCATTCTGGTCAAGCGCGTCGCCCCCGCCATGTCGCCCGAGCAGAGACAGGCAGCGAAGGAACAGGCCAAGCTGGAAACCCAGCGCCAGAATGAGCTTGAACAGCAACGACGCGAGGACCAGCAATTGCTGGCCGCCAATCCCACCGAGGCGGACCTGTTGAATACGCAGAAGGATCAACTGCTGACCTTCGACGGGCAGATAAAGAGCGTCAGTATTACGCTGGAAAGCCTGGAGCGCAGCCTGACCGACTTGCTCGGACGTGCGGCGGAGCATGAGAGCGCAGCCACTGCCGTTCCGAAGAAACTGCGCGACCAGATTGCCGAAGTGCGCTCGGACATCGACTCCCAGCATGCCGAACACGACCGCCTGGTCAGGGAGCGCGCGGCAACGGAAGCTGGGTTCGGTGCGCAGCTGGACCACTACCGCACGCTTCGCGAGCGCATCGACAATCATTGAGGCAAGGGCGCCGCGAATAGGTGCGGCAATGTGCTCCTGTGATTGACCGCGGCTTTTCTCTTGGCGGTATTCGCTAGAACGGCAGCGACAGAGACTTGTCCACTGCCAGCAGCTGCTCGCGGAATGTATTCTGAATGCGCTTGAGTGCCGGCTCATTGTCGGCTTCGAAGCGCAGCACCAGCACGGGCGTGGTGTTCGATGCCCGCACCAGTCCCCAGCCGTCCGACCAGTCGGCGCGCACGCCATCGATGGTGGTCAGGCGCGCGCCGTCAAAACTGGATTTCGCCTTGAATGCCTCGATGAACCGGTAATGCTCGCCTTCGCGCAATTCAATCTTGAGCTCAGGCGTCGAAACACCCTTGGGCAAGGTGGCGAGGATTTCGTCGGCAGTCCGGCCTTCGAGATCCCCAGCCAGGATCTCCAGCAACCGGGCGGCCGAGTAGATGCCATCGTCGAAACCGTACCAGCGCTCGGCGAAGAAGAAGTGTCCGCTCATTTCCCCGGCAAGCTGGGCGGAAGTCTCGCGCATCTTGGCTTTGATCAGTGAATGGCCGGTGCGCCACATGATCGGACTGCCGCCGTGCTGCAGGATCAACGGCTGCAGGCGCCCCGTGCATTTGACATCGTAAATGATGGTCGCGCCGGGATTGCGGCTGAGCACATCCATGGCAAACAGCATCAGCAGACGATCCGGGTAGACGATTTCACCCGTGCGCGTGACAACGCCCAGGCGATCGCCGTCACCGTCGAATGCCAGGCCAAGATCGGCATTGGTCTGCTTCACGGCGAGGATCAGATCCTGCAGGTTGTGCGGATCCGATGGATCGGGGTGATGGTTCGGGAATTCGCCATCCACCTCGCAATACAATTCCTGCACGTCGCAACCGATGCCGGACAGCACCGCCGGCGCAATCGCGCCTGCCACGCCATTGCCACAGTCCACCACCACCTTGAGCCGGTTCTCGACCTGGATGTCGTCGGTGATGCGGGTGATGTAGTCATCGTTGACGCTGATGACCTGCAAGCCGCCCGCGCCTTCGCTCAAGCGGTCTTCGGCAATGCGCGCATAGAGGTCCTGGATGGCGCCTTCGGCCAGGGTTTCGCCACCCAGCACGATCTTGAAGCCGTTGTAGTCGGGCGGGTTGTGGCTTCCGGTGACCGAAACGCAGGAGCCGGTCTGCAAGTGATAGGCGGCAAAGTAGGTCAACGGTGTTGGTGCGAGGCCAATGTCGATGACATCGCAACCGGCGGCGCGCAAGCCCTCGATCAACGCGCCGGAAAGCTCGGGTCCGGACAGGCGGCCATCGCGACCGACGACAATCTCGCGCAGCCCGCGATCACGCGCCTCGCTGCCGACAGCCCGCCCGATCTGCCTGGCAATATCGTTGGTGAGGGTCTCGCCGAGTACGCCGCGGATGTCGTAAGCGCGGAATATGCTGCGGTTGACGGTAACCTTGCGGGCGATTTCCTTGGGCTTGGCGGGCTCGGCTTTCGCGGTCTGTCGAACCGCGCCTGCCGCTTCCGGAGCCATGGATTCTTGCTGCCTGATCGCCTCGGCCAAGGTAATTTCCTCTGCTGTTGAAGTCTTGCGTGAACGAATGGCCGCGACGGCTCCCTGCATGCCGACCTGGCGCAACCAGAGCGCCGCAAATCCGGCCAACAGGCAAAGCAGGGTGAGCGGCAGCAGGATTTTCAGGTTCCTCGTCACCACGATCTGGTCATCGGGTTCGGCAATGGCCAAGCGCAGGCGCGAGCCTGCAATGGGGGTTCCGAGGTCACCGCTGGAACTGCCCTTGGATTCACCGCGACTGGCGATGAGCACATCACCGATGCCATCGCCCTGGCGCAGGTCGATGCGCGCGCCACCGCGCACCTCCTTGTCCAGAACATCGACGAGCACGCTGGCCGGCAAGGCAAGATAAGCGTAGGCGACGGGGCGATCATCGGACAGCACGGGCATCGCCAAGGCCAGGCTCTGGCCGCGTTCAGCCAGCACGCGAATTTGGGCAGGCGCAGGCGCAGCAGCAACTTCCGCCTGCATCAACATTTGTGCTTTCGAATAGCCGAACTTCTGCAGATCCCGATCACGGATCACCTGCAAGCGGACGTCATACAAGGTGACTTCGAGCAATTCCGGCCATGCCAGATGCACCGCCTCGGCAGCCGCAGCCAGTCCCGCGGAATCGCCAGTGCCGAGTGCGCTGATGACGGGCGGCGATTGCAGGATTTCTTCGGCGTGCTTGTTCGACTGCGCGATGGCAGCACCCATTGCCGCCACGGCGTTCTTGCGCGCCTCATCCGCAGCCTGCAGGCTGTCGCTCTCGCGATACACAAGGGAAGCCTGCCAGATCAGGAAAAAGCTGAGCAACATCAATATCGTGGCAATGCCCAGCGGCAGCAGCACCTTCATGCGCGCGCGCGCGGATCCGAGCACAGCGCTCAAGCGCTTGCTTGTCGGGGACGCTTCACGCGCTGGCTGCTTGGCCTTCGACATTCAAACTCCCCTTGCCCTTTGCAGTTTCCCGAAATGCACACACTAGCCTATCAAGGCTGGTTGCACCGTGCAGCATCCATGCCAAAGGTTTGCGGATGCGCATACTCGCTCACCTCAACTTCGACCGGTGCTGCCAAACCCGCCCGTACCCCGATCGCTTGCATCGAACTCGTCGACCACCTCGAACCGCGCGCGGGCGACGGGCATGAACACCAGTTGCGCAATGCGATCTCCCGGCTGCACCAGAAACTCGTCGGCCGAGCGATTCAGGCAGGAAACCATCAGCGGTCCCTGGTAGTCGGCATCGATCAGGCCAACCCCATTGCCGAGCACGATGCCGTGCTTGTGGCCGAGCCCTGAGCGCGGCAACACGATGGCACACAGCGCGGGGTCGCCGATGTGGATGGCGATGCCACTTGGCACCAGCGCGGCAACACCGGGCTTGAGCACGAGCGGCCCGTCGATCATGGCGCGCAGGTCCATTCCCGCAGCGGAGGCCGTCGCGTAATCCGGCAGCGGGAAATCACGCCCGAGGCGCGGATCGAGAATCTTCAGCCGGATTGGAATCATGGTGCCGATTGCGCCTTTGCGCGCGCCTGCAAGCGCAGGGCGATGTGTTCGACCAGGCGCCTGGCAAGCGTAGCCTTGTCGGCCTGCGCAAGCTGTTCGCGACCATCGGCCCACAGCAGAAGCAAGGCATTTTCGCTGCTTTCAAAGCCTTGCGATTCACCCACCTGGTTGGCAGCGATCAGGTCGAGTCCCTTCCGCTGCAGCTTGTCACGCGCATGGCGCTCAAGGTCTTCGGTTTCGGCGGCGAATCCGATCAGGAACGGTCGATCCGGCAGCGCCGAGACTTCCGCCAGGATGTCGGGATTCTGGATCAGCTCCAGGGCCAACGGTTTGCCGCTTTTCTTCAGCTTGTGCGGTGCGCAGGCTTCCGGACGATAGTCGCCGACGGCTGCGGCGGCTATGAAGATGTCATTGGCCGCTGCCCGCTGGATGACCGCATCACGCATCTGGCGCGCACTGCGCACGTCGATGCGCTCCACGCCTGCCGGTGTCGCCAAGCCCACCGGTCCGGCAACGAGCTGCACCGTGGCTCCGGCGTCCCTGGCCGCGGCGGCAATCGCAAACCCCATGCGGCCTGAACTGCGGTTGCCGATGAAACGAACCGGATCAATGTCTTCAAACGTGGGGCCTGCACTGACCAGCACACGCAAGCCTGCAAGCACCTGCGGCCTATGGCCTGCAACGAGCTGCCCCACCAGCTCCACGGGTTCGAGCATGCGGCCTTCGCCCACCTCGCCGCAGGCTTGGCTGCCGGATCCCGGCCCCAGCACCAGAACGCCGCGCTGGCGCAGGATTTCGAGATTGCCCTGGGTCGCAGGGTGTGCCCACATCTGCTGGTTCATCGCCGGGGCAACCGAAACCGGTGCGGCAGTGGCCAGAACCAAGGTGCCCAGCAGATCCTCGGCACGGCCCTGGGCCAATTGCGCCAGAAGATCGGCAGAGGCCGGCGCAATCAATATCTGGTCCGCCCAGCGCGCCAGTTCGATATGACCCATGGCCGCTTCCGCGGATTCGTCCCACAAGCTGGTACGCACCGGGTTTCCGGACAAGGCCTGGAAGGTCAGCGCACCAACGAAGCGAGTGGCGTTCTGCGTCATGACCACGCGCACCTCGGCACCGGCGTCGCGCAGGCGACGCACCAGATCGGCGGATTTGTAGGCGGCAATGCCTCCGCCCACGCCGAGCAGAACGCGCACACCGTCTAGTCGGACTTCACTCATGTAGGAAATTTCGCGCACGGGCAAGGGGCGCAAGCTTACCCAATTTCCCGATCCACTCCGCTGCGGCAAGCGCATTTCCCTGCATAAAGTGGCCATTCCCGAACCGAGCCTCCCCGACATGAGCATCCGCGACTGGCCTGATGGCGAACGCCCCCGCGAAAAACTGCGCATGCGCGGCAGTGGCAGCCTGTCCGATGCGGAATTGCTGGCCGTCTTCATCGGCTCGGGGCGTCGCGGCTCCAGCGCAGTCGACATGGGGCGTGAGCTGCTGAGCGGTCGCGGCGGACTCAAGGGCCTGCTGCACGCGCCGCAGAAGCGATCCGGGCTTGGGCCCGTGGCCTGGTGCCGATTGCAGGCGGCGCTGGAACTGGGGCGTCGCTACCTCGACAGCGAATTGCAGGAAATCCCCAGCCTGACCGACCCCGCATCCAGCGCCCGCTATCTCAAGTCGCGCCTTGCCGCCTACCCGTACGAGGTATTTGCCTGCCTGTTCCTCGACAACCGCCACCGCGTGATTGCTTTCGAGGAGCTGTTCCGCGGCACCATTGACGGTGCCAGCGTGCATCCCCGCGAAGTGGTGCGTCACTGCCTGGCCCACAACGCGGCTGCAGTGATCCTGGCCCACAATCATCCCTCCGGCGTCAGCGAACCGAGTGCCGCTGATCGCGCCATCACCTTGCGCCTGCGTGATGCGCTGGCCTTGATCGATGTTCGTGTGCTCGATCATTTCGTGATCGGCGACGGAGTGCCGTCTTCGCTGGCACAGCGCGGCTGGATCTGAAACGCCGGGTGGCTGCGTACCGACCCGGCTAGCCACGTTCTATACTCGCCCCCAGCAGGTCTCTGGGGGCGGAAACGCCACGTGATTTTCGGTTTTCCTCGAAGCTTTCCGCCCGACCAGGTCGAGTTGGACCTGCCGGACATTGCCGCTGCGCGCGCCGTGGCGGGCCCGCTTTTGCAGCCACTGGATGCGGTGTTGGAAAAGCGCGCGCACCAACTTGCGCCGCTGCGCACGAGCGTCGCCGATGCCCAATCCCTGCTGTCCCGGTGTGACGACGCGATCCGTATCGCCTATGTGCGTCTTGCCCTGCGCCACGGCAGCCTCGGCAATGACTTCCATGCCTACCACAACGAGGGTCATATCCTCGACATTCTCGACGGTCGCATTGGCCGCTTGATCGAGACCCACGGGATTTTTGTTCTCGGCCTGCGCGAATGGTGCGCGCTCAACCTGTTTGCCGGCTGCCACGACTTGCGCCAGCGCGAGGAAGCGGCCTACCAGGCGGGCGTCGGTGCCAACGAGCGAGCCAGCATCGAGGAGACCTTTCGCCTGCTCGATGCCTGCGGATTTTCCCGCACGGCCGATGCCGACCTCTATCGGGCTCTCGACCTGATGATTGCCGGCAGCACCTTTGATGCGCGGCCACCGCCCGGTGGCGCAGCCTTCAATGCGGCTGAACTGGTGCAATCGGGTGGCGCCATGGCCGCCCAGCTTGCGCAGAAACTCGACAAGCACAGCCCGGGCTGGCGAGAGGATGCGGGCATGGTGCAAGCGCACGCGCTGGCCCTGGTTGCTGCCGACCTGGATACGGCCAATGTGGCAGAACCATTCTTGCGGTTCGCCGGGAGCGCGGAAAATCTCTGCCTGGAACGCGAAATGCTCTGCCAGCGCGATCTTGACGCCAGCCCCAGCGCCAAGCCCGTCCTGGATTTCCTGACCGATGGCCAACAGCGATTCTTTTTCGAGCTGCACCGCTTCAATTCGGAATTGGGCAAGTCCACGTTTGGCGGCGCCAAGCAGGGCAATGCCGATCGCCTGAAGTCCCTGACCTTGGGCTTGCGGGCCCGAATTGCGATGCGCGGCAAGCTGGAAAGCGGCCGCCAGGTCCTGCGCATCTACGCCGAAACGGTGGACGGGCTGGTTTCCCGCTGAGCCTGCCAGCCCGAGCTGGCGCAAAAACTATACACATCCCGGCAATTTTCGGGCCGAGCCTTGCGAATCAAGGCGCCTGCGCGGCTTCGTCAAATAATCACGTTCAATATCAATGACTTCGCATGTGGGCGCACTCTGGAATTCTGCGGCCACGCATATTTCCTTCGTTCCCGCGCAATCCCGCCCGGATTCTTTCCCACAGACTTATCCACAGCGCGGGCCGGCTGAAAATTGACCTTGCCGGACAAGCATTTGCCGCGCATTGCTGCGTCAGCCAAGCTGAGTCCGAGCTAAGCAACGGGCCGCAATGGAAATTGGTGCCAACGCCCACGGACACGCCTGACCCTGCAATAACCCGTGGTTGCCAACGAGGTGCTAGTATCCTCTGCAACAACACCCCCCACGCCTCTCGCAAGACCGGCGCACCATGGGGGGTTACTTTTTTTGGGCATGCCGTTTTGACGAGAACCTCCCAACGTTGACGGCATCGAGCTGCAACAAGGACGTTCCATGAAATATGACAAGCCCGCGCTCACTGCAGACCAGCAGATTACCCAGCTCAGCTTGCGCGGAATGACCTTTGGCGATCCGGCAAGAGCGGCCCACTATCTGGCCGAGCTCAACTACTACCGCTTGAGTGGCTACTGGCTGCGACGCGAAGCCGACCACTCCACGCATCGATTTCAGCCCGGTACGACGTTTGAAGGCGTACTGGATGACTATCTGTTCGACCGCGCACTCAAGCTGCTTGTGCTTGATGCGGTCGAGCGACTGGAAATTTCTGTCCGCACTCGCTGGGCGCATTTGCTGGGGCTTCGTCATGGCTCGCATGCCCACCTCGACAGCACGCTGTTCAAGCCGCGCAGCCAGACCTGGAGCCACCCGGAAGCAGTTGCAAAACTCGTAGGCGCCGTGGAGCAGAGCCGCGAACGCTTCATGTCCCATCTACGCACCCGCTATGACGAGCTGCTGCCTCCCGTCTGGGCCAGCGTAGAAGTGATGAGCTTGGGCCAGATTTCACGCTGGTTCGCCAACCTGCGCCATGCGGCCGATCGCAAAGCCATTGCCGAGGCGTATGGGTTGGATGAAGTCCTTTTGGCCTCCTTCCTTCACCACCTCAGCGTGGTCCGCAACATCTGCGCCCACCACGCCCGGCTATGGGATCGCGAACTCCCGTTCAAGATGCAGTTGCCGCGCAAGCAGCCTGTGGTGCTGGTGCAATCCCTCAATCACGAGCAACCGGGAAGCCTCTACAACACATTGACGCTGCTCGGTTGGTTGCTGGCGCGGGTATCTCCTGGCCAGACCTGGGTTCAACGCGTCTGCCAACACATAAGCCAGCATGTACCCGCAGCCGACGTTATGGGCTTTCCTGCCGATTTCCAAAGCCGTCCGATCTGGCGGAACGCAAGCGGGCATCACGTGTGATCTTCACCGCTCTGCCAAATCGCATGCAGACTTGCGGGTTATCCTCCGTCTGAACGCCTGCGCAGCGATCACCGCACCAGCCACTGTTGGGGAGACACCATGAGTTTGCTCACCTTGCTGGATCGGTTCCGGCAAACCGCGCTTTCGGAGCGCGAAAAAGGCACCTACTTCGAACGCCTGGTCAAGGTTTACCTGCTGGGCGAGCCGTACTACGCCGATCTCTACGGCAAACGAGTCTGGCTGTGGGAAGAATGGCGTGCCGAGGCCGCCCGTCGCGGCAAAGGCGATGTGGGTGCCGATGCCGGCATTGATCTGGTTGCCGAAACCGCCACCGGCGAGCTCCACGCGATCCAGGCCAAGTTCTACGATGAAGAAGCGCGTCTCACCCTGACCGAGCTGTCTACCTTTCTCACCGCCGCAGCGCGCCGGGATTATGCGCACAGCCTGATCTTCCTCACCGCCACCAAAAGCAGCGGTCACCTGCGCGAGGCGCTCAAGCAACAAAAAACGCCGGTGAGCCTGGTCACCCAGACCGACATGGAAAACAGCCAGATCGACTGGTCGCAGTACCAGTCCGATTCGGCAGCCGTGCTCAAGCCGCAAAAAACCCTGCGCGCGCACCAGCAATCGGCTCTGGCAGCGGTGCGCGCCGGGTTGGCCAGTGCCGAACGCGGCAAGCTCATCATGGCCTGCGGCACCGGCAAGACCTTCACCAGCCTGAAGATCGCCGAGGACATCACCGGCGTGGGCAAGCGCGTGCTGTTCCTGGTGCCAAGCCTTGCCCTGCTTTCACAGACTTTGACCGAATGGACCCAGGAAAGCAGCACGCCGCTGCACAGCTTCGCGGTCTGCTCGGACAGCAAGGTCGGCAAGAAAAGTGCCGGCGATGATTTCCAGATGCTCACGCACGAGCTGCAATACCCGGCCACCACCGAACCGCGCCACCTGGCCGCCGAGTTGGCCCGGCGCGAGGATGCCGCGCACATGAGCGTGGTATTTGCCACCTACCACTCGATCGAAGTGATCCATCAGGCGCAAGCCGAACACAGCCTGCCAAACTTTGATCTGATCATCTGCGACGAAGCGCACCGCACCACCGGCGCCACCTTCGAAGGCGATGACGAAAGCCACTTCGTCAAGATCCACGATGCCGCCTACATACGCGGTGCACGCCGCCTGTACATGACCGCCACCCCGCGCATCTACGGCGAGGTGGCCAAGGCCAGCGCGCAGAAAGAAAATGTTGCCCTGGCATCGATGGACGATGCGGCCATCTACGGTCGGCCGCTGTACACCTTGAGTTTCTCCGAAGCGGTCAAGCGTGATCTTCTGGTCGACTACAAGGTGATCGTGCTCGCTATCGAGGAAACCCACGTCAACCGACGTCTGCAGAATCTGCTCAAGGACACCGACAACACGCTCAAGATGGACGATGCCGCGCGCATCGTCGGCTGCTGGAAAGCCTTGTCCAAGCAGGGCCTTACTGCCGATCTGGCCGACGATGAAAGTCCAATGCAGCGTGCGGTGGCCTTCTGTCAGGTGATCGAGGCGAAGAAAGGCGGCAAGACGCACAAGGTCGGCTCCAGGAACATTGCGCAGATGTTCGAGGCGGTGATCGCCGAGTACCAGAAGACCGCCGCCACCGATGAAGAGCTCGCCGCCACGCTCAAATGCGAAGCCGAGCATGTCGACGGCGGCATGGATGCGGCCGAAAAGGAAACCCGCCTGACCTGGCTCAAGGCCGCTGCGCCCGACAACACCTGTCGCATCCTCAGCAATGTGCGCTGCCTGTCCGAAGGTGTGGACGTGCCCGCGCTGGATGCCGTGCTGTTTCTCACCCCGCGCAACTCGCAAGTCGATGTGGTGCAGTCGGTTGGCCGGGTGATGCGCAAGGCGCCGGGCAAGACCCGCGGCTACATCGTGCTGCCGGTGGTGATCGCCGCCGGGGTGGAGCCGCACGAGGCGCTCAACGACAACAGCACCTACAAGGTGGTCTGGCAGGTGTTGCAGGCGCTGCGTTCACACGATGACCGCTTCGATGCCATGGTCAACAAGCTGGATTTGATCGGCAAGGACACCAGCAAGATGGAAGTGATCGCGGTCACCGACACGGTGCAACGCAAGGCCGCTCACCTGCGCGCCAATGACAGCCGCAAACGCGCTGCGCAGGCACGCGGCGGCAGCGCCATCGGCCAGGCCGTGGCCGACAAGTCGCCCGAGCAGGTCGCCATGGAATTCGAGATCGGCGAAATCGAGAAAGCCATCTACGCCAAACTCGTGCAAAAGGTCGGCAACCGCCACCACTGGGAGGATTGGGCCAACGACATCGCGCGCATTGCCAACACGCATATCGACCGCATCCGCGCGATTCTGGAAAACCCGGCCAATACCCGCGAGCACGCAGCCTTTGCTGCCTTTGCCAGCGAACTGCGCGATGACCTCAACGACGCCATCAGCGATGCCGAAATCATCGAGATGCTGGCCCAGCACCTGATCACCAAACCGGTGTTCGATGCCCTGTTTGAAGGCTACAGCTTTGCCAGCCACAACCCGATCAGCCGCGCCATGCAAACCGTGCTCGATGCACTGCACGAGCATCACCTGGAAAAGGAAGCCGATACCCTGGAATCCTTTTACGCCAGCGTGAAACTGCGCGCCCAGGGCATCGACTCGGCGGCGGCCAAGCAGAAGATTGTGGTCGAGCTGTACGACAAGTTCTTTCGCAATGCCTTCCCAAAAATGACCGAACGCCTGGGCATCGTCTACACCCCGGTCGAGGTGGTCGATTTCATCCTGCACAGCGTGCAGCACATCCTGATGGCCGAATTCGGCAGCACTCTGGGCAACCAGAACGTGCACATTCTTGATCCCTTCACCGGCACCGGCACCTTCATCACCCGCCTCATGCAAACGGGTCTGATCAACCGCGCGCAACTGCCGCACAAATACCGCCACGAGATCCACGCCAACGAACTGGTGCTGCTGGCCTACTACATCGCTGCCATCAATATCGAAGCGACCTATCACGACCTCATGAACGCCCCGCCCGCTTCCGGGGCATCGGCACAGGAAATCGCCTACGAACCCTTCCCCGGCATCTGCCTTACCGACACCTTCCAGATGTACGAGAAGGACGATCTGGTCGATGCGCTGCTGGTCGACAACAGCAGCCGCCGCAAGCGGCAGAAGGCGCTGGATATTCGGGTCATTCTTGGCAATCCGCCGTATTCCATCGGACAGGGCAATCAGAACGACAACAACCAGAACGTGGGGTATCCCAACCTTGATCGCAGGATCGAGAAAACCTACGCCGCACGCTCAAACGCTGCGCTCTCCAAAGGTTTGTACGACAGCTATATCCGCGCCATCCGCTGGGCTTCGGACCGCATCGGTGATTCCGGCGTAATCGGCTTTGTCACCAATGCCGGTTGGCTGGATGCCAATACTGCCGATGGCCTGCGTAAATGTCTGGCCGAGGAGTTCAGCGCGCTCTATGTGTTCCATCTGCGCGGCAACCAGCGCACCAGCGGCGAAACCTCGCGCCGGGAAGGCGGCAAGATTTTTGGCAGCGGCAGCCGCGCACCCATCGCCATCTCGCTGCTGGTCAAGAATCCGCGATCACTCCCGCCGGGAGAGTGCGGGGATGAGGGTAGGCCTCGCATCTTTTTCCACGATATCGGTGATTACCTCAGCCGCGAGGACAAGTTGGAGAAAATCGCCAGCTTCGCCAGCATCAAGGGAATCGACGAAGCCAAAGCCTGGCAAGCCATCAGTCCGGATGACCACGGCGACTGGCTGCGCCAGCGTGATGACGGCTTTGCCCGGTTCATTGCGCTGGGCGACAAGAAGAGCAATGGCCTCAAGTTGTTCGACAACTTCTCGCTCGGCGTAGTCACCAATCGCGATGCCTGGGCCTACAACGCCAGCCAGCAGTCCGTCAGCCAGAACATGGCGCGCATGATTGGTTTCTACAACACGGAAGTTGCACGCTTCGATGCGGCGCATGCGGGGCTCGATGCCAAGACACGCGCTGCGGCAGTCGATGGCTTTATTGACGCCGACCCGACCCGCATCAGTTGGACCGTAAATCTCAAGCAGGAACTGGCCAAGTCTCGCCAGTTCGCCTTTGAAGCGGATTGTCTGGTGCCCAGTCTGTATCGACCGTTCACCAAGCAATGGCTGTACTTCAATCGCCGTTTCAACGAAAGGGTGCTTCAAATGCCGCGCATCTTTCCGGATGCGCGGGCAAACAATCTGGCGATCTGTGTTGCTGGGGTCGGCGCGAAATTCAGCTTCTGTTGCCTGATCGCCAACACGCTCCCGAACTTGGGGATGGTGGACATTGGCGTGACTCAATGCTTCCCGCTCTACCTCTACGGCAGCGACGAAGATGCAAGCGCAGCGCAAAGCACGCCAACACAAGGCGACCTGCTCGCCGCAAGCCAGCCCGCGCAGCCAACCTTGCGCCGCCGCGACGCCATCACCGATACCGGGCTTGCGCATTTCGCGGAAGCCTATCCCGGCGAGAAGATCGGCAAGGAAGATGTTTTCTACTACGTCTACGGCCTCTTGCATTCGCCGGACTACCGCGCGCGCTATGCCGACAATCTGGCCAAGGAACTGCCGCGCATACCGCGTGTGAAATCCGCTGCCGACTTTTGGGCATTCAGCAAGGCCGGGCGGGCGTTGGCCGAGTTGCATCTGAATTACGAAAGCGTCGCCATGTACCCCGGCGCGGCCATCGAAACCGCAGGTCGGATTTCAACCCGACAAAACGGCACGAGCGTCGGGTTGAAACCCGACCTGCGACATCTCGGCTTGGCGGACCAACATTTCCGCGTGGAAAAGATGAAGGTGCCCAAGATCGGCAAGGAAAAAGACCTCACTCGGCTCATCTACAACGCCCACATCAGCGTGAGTGGCATTCCGCCCGAGGCCTATGCCTACGTGGTGAACGGCAAACCGGCGCTGGACTGGGTGATCGAGCGCCAATGCGTGAAGACCGACAAGGATTCCGGCATCGTCAACGACGCCAACGCCTGGGCCATCGAAACCATGGGCAACCCGCGCTACCCGCTGGAACTGTTCCTGCGCGTGGTCACGGTGAGCCTGGAAACCCTGAAGATCGTCAAATCACTACCCGCGCTGGATATTCTGGCGGAGGATTGAGGCAACGCCATACCACTGCACAACCCAAACACGTCAGCTTGGCCATGAACGCCGATGGCGCTTTGCAACCGTCGCGTGGCAGGTCATCCAGCCCCTTCAATGACCTGCAAAGACACTGGGTCCCGGCCTTCGCCGGGACGACGGCTTGATTGAAATGGCCCTGCTGCTTTGCGCGGGTATTTTGGGAAACCTCGCGCGCGCCCTACAATGACCGACCCGCTGCCACCGAATCCCGCCGTGAAAGACACCTTGCGCGAGCTGATCCACGGAGCGCTCGCATCCTTGCGCGCGCAAAACGCCCTGCCCGAAGGCATTACGCCCGGTTTCGTGGTCGAGCGCACGCGCAGCCGGGAACACGGTGATTTTGCCTGCAACGTGGCCATGACCCTGGCCAAGCAGGCGGGGCGCAAGCCGCGCGAGATTGCCGAGTTGCTGGTGGCGGCGATTCACGATCCGCGTATCGAGCGCATCGAGATTGCCGGACCGGGTTTCATCAATTTCCATCTGGGTGCGGCCGCCCTGCATGCCGAGATTGCCCGGATTCTTGAGCGTGGCAGCGAATACGGTCGCAACCGCTCGGGTGCCTCGCGCAAGCTGCAGATCGAGTTTGTCTCGGCCAATCCAACCGGCCCCCTGCATGTGGGTCACGGCCGAGGCGCGGCCGTGGGCGACAGCCTCGCGCGCGTGCTTGAAGCCAACGGCTGGGCGGTGACCCGCGAGTTCTACTACAACGATGCCGGTGCGCAGATCGAGAATCTTGCGCGTTCCGTGCAGGCACGTTGCCAGGGCATCGAACCGGAACAGCCGGGCTGGCCGGAAGATGGCTACCGCGGCGAATACATCCGCGATGTGGCGCGTGATTACCTGGACCGGGCAACCGTACACGCGGATGGAGTCGACGTTGCGGCTGCCGGTGACGTCGCCGACCTCGATTCGATACGTCGTTTCGCCGTGGCCTGGCTGCGCCGCGAGCAGGATCTGGACCTGCGCGCCTTTGGCGTCGGCTTCGATGTGTATTTCCTGGAATCCTCGCTGTACTCCGAGGGTCGTGTCGACAACACGGTCCGCGAACTGGTGGCCGCCGGGCACACCTACGAGAAAGATGGCGCGCTGTGGCTGAAGACCACGGATTTTGGCGATGACAAGGATCGGGTCATGCGCAAGTCGGAAGGCGGCTATACCTATTTCGTACCGGACGTCGCCTACCACGAGAACAAGTGGCAGCGCGGCTTCGAGCGGGTGATCAATGAGCAGGGTGCCGACCATCATTCCACCGTGCAGCGCGTGCGCGCGGGTTTGCAGGCGCTGGATGTCGGTATTCCCAAGGGCTGGCCGGAATACGTGCTGCACCAGATGGTCACGGTGATGCGCGGCAACGAGGAAGTGAAACTGTCCAAGCGCGCCGGCAGCTACGTCACCTTGCGCGACCTGATCGATGAAGTCGGTCGCGACGCCACGCGTTATTTCCTGGTCGCACGCAAGACCGACTCGCAACTGGTGTTCGACATTGACCTGGCACGCTCGCAGACCAACGACAATCCGGTCTACTACATCCAGTACGCCCACGCGCGGGTGTGCAGCGTGCAACGCCAGCTCGGCGAACGTGGACTGACGTGCTCGACCACGGACGGTCTGGCCGCGCTGGGGCGACTGGACAACGAACACGAGCGCGCCATGATGAACGCGCTGACCCGTTACCCGGAACTGGTTGAATCCGCCGGGATCAATCTTGATCCGCAGCTCATCGCACAATACCTGCGCGAGCTCGCTGCGGCGTTCCACGCCTGGTACAACGCGCACCAGTTCATCGTCGAGGATGTGGCCTTGCGCGAAGCACGCGTCGTGCTGGCGGATGCCACGCGCGTGGTGTTGGCCAACGGTCTGGATCTGCTCGGCGTATCCGCGCCGAGCAGCATGTAAACAGGATTCCCGCGCAGGCAGCGCGGTCAAACGATTCATCCGGAGATACACCATGGCGTCACGAACACGCAAACAGGCAACCCGCGGCAGCAATCGTCCGGCCATGCCGGCCTGGGCCTGGCTCGGAATCGGCGTGGTGCTGGGCCTCCTGGTTGCGCTTTTCTTCCTGCAGGGTGATTGGGCGCCGATGCTGCGCAAGCAGGGCGGGCCGCAGCCCAATCCGGAAGCAGTGGCTCCGCGCGAAAGCGATCCGCCGCTGGTCGAGACTCGGGAAAAGCCGCGCAAGAACTACGACTTCTATTCGGTGCTGCCGGAAATGGAGGTGGTGATTCCGGATGCGGAAATTTCCGCCAAGGCCAAGGCCGAGGCCGCCAATCCGGTAGCCACGACCACGACTCCCGCTCAGGCATCCGGTGCACGTTACCTGCTGCAGGCCGGTTCTTACCCTTCTGCGCAAGGCGCCGATGAGGTCAAGGCCAAGCTCGCCATTCTCGGCTTTGTCGCCAAGGTGTACCCGGTGACCATCAACGGCAAGACCTGGAACCGCGTGCGTCTTGGCCCTTACGCCAGCGCCAGCGAACTGGAGACGGTAAAAGCGGCGCTCGCCGACAACGGCATCAACGCGATCGCGCTCAAGGAAGAAGCCTCGCCCTGATTGCCACAACCGCGTGAAGCGCAAAGGCTCTGGGTCCCGGATATCGCTGCGCGATTCCGGGACGACGGGCAAAATCCGGATTACGCACGATCAGGCCAGCAGCAGGCTGCAGCAGGTCACCGCGCCTTCGGCCTTCTGCAATTCGGAAACATCCACCGTGCCGACCCGGTATCCCGCATCCAGCAGGCGCTGGCGTGTGCGCGGGAAATTGTCGGGCATGAGCAAGTCATCGCCCACGCGCAGCACGTTGGCCGCGTGTTCCTCGGTGTCATCCACCTCGATGATTCGATAGTCGGCAAATTGCCCGCGATCAACCCAGCGTGGTTGCAGCAATACGGTTTCATCATCCAGCGCGGTGACCGCCGATTTCAGATGCAGGCAGTCGTGCATGGGAACCCTGCGCACCGAATAACCATGCTCGGCGACAAATCCGCGCAACTGCTCCGCGCCCTCGGCATTGCTGCGTGCGGATGCGCCGACGTGGACGACGTGGCCGATGCGCAACACGTCGCCGCCATCGAGGGTGCCCGGCGCCTGCATCCAGCGCAGCGGTCGATGCCGTCCCAGCGCTTCGGCCACCGATGAGACTTCCGCGCGCCGCGACTGCGCACCCGGTCGCGTCATCACCGCCAGCTCGTCGAACACGATGGCGGTGTCCTCCACGAACACGGAGTCCGCAAGCCCGGGCTGTTGCACCATGGACTCCACCACGCAACCCAGCGCACGCAGCGCGTCTTCATACGCATGGTGCTGCACGCGTGCACGTGCCACGTCGATGGGGCTGCGTGCGACGAAGGACAGCTCGCAGGCCGCGAAGCCTGCGCTCACTTCACGGGTGATCGCAATCACGCAGGGCTCAGGGATCGAAGCCGTCGGCAAAGATCAAATCCGTGCTCTGCGGGGAGACAAACTTGTAAACCTCGCCGTCCTGGGTATGCACGACATACAGGTTGCCTGCCTCGTCCTCGCCAAATCCGGAGTAGGTGCCGTAACCGTCCGCATCATCACGCCATTCGGTGTAGCTCCAGGTGCCACCACCAGCGGGCTTGCCCATGAAGATCTCGCTGGTGCAGGCATCCGAGAAGATGTACATGCCATCCAGCGGGGTGATCGGGCCGCGGTAGCGGAATCCGCCGGTAATGGCACAGCGATTTCCCGCATGCGAGTACTCCATCACCGGCAACACGTTGGCTGGCGGTGTCGCGCAGATATTGGAACTGTTGTAGGTGTGCGCGCCTTCCAGGCAGCGCCAGCCGTAGAAGGTCGGATCGGTGGAACCCTGCGTGCGCAGGCTGATTTCCTCCCACGAACCCTGGCCGACATCGCCGATCCAGAAATCGCCGGTGTCGCGGTCGAAGCTGGTGCGCCACGGATTGCGGAATCCGCGCAACCAGATTTCATCGCAGGTATTGCTGCTTCCGACCTGCGGGTTGTCGGCCGGGATCGAGTACTGCGCGGGACTGATGCCCTGCGAACCGCACATGTCGGCCGTGACCGCGCCCCCGCGATTGTCGACATCCAGGCGCAGGATCTTGCCCATCAGGAAGTAGGTGGGTGTACCCGAACCGCAGTTGCCGGGCGTGCTGTCCGCAGCCTTCTTCCACAGGCACATGGCAAATCCGTGCGGATCGCCCTGGGTGCCGCCGTCACCGGTGGACATGTAGAGATAGCCATCCGGTCCGAAATGGATGTCACCGCCGTTGTGATTGGAAGCGATGTCCGGCACGCGCAAGACCAGCGTGCCGCTGGCATTGGCAATGTCCGGATTGGCGGATACCGTGTAACGGGCAATGGCCACATCCGGGGCGCTGCCGATCCTGGGGTCGGATTCGGGGCGGTTGAAGGCCACGTAGAATTCGTTGTTGTGCGGCAACGAGGGCTTGCCGTAGTTGGGATGGAAGGCCATGCCGAGCAAGCCGGCCTCGCCGCCAAAATCCACCGACACCGTCAGGAACGGCGTCGGCAACAACGCGCCGTTCTTGAAGATGCGGATGGCGCCGTTCTGTCCAACGATGAAGATGCGGCCACTGCCGTCCTGCGGGGCGCGCACGGCAATGGGCGAATTGATGCTGCCCGTGACCAGCTCCAGGTCAAGATCCGGTGGAACCGTTTGCGCGAACGCCGCGCCGCAGGTCAGAAGGCCAATCAAGGCAACCGAAGGCAGGGACAACTTCATGACCGGATCTCCAGGGAAAGTGTGCGAGTTTTACCACCACGCAGGAACACCGCCAGCAGCAGCATGTCGCAGTGTGATGGGTCTGTCAGTTATGGCCGGCAACCCTTATCGCGCAAGCGGCGCCTGGGCGTGTAAACAAAGCATGAAGGTAACGCGGAAGAACCTGTTTCGTCCGTCATTCCGGCGCAAGCCGGAATCCATTCGGCCTTGGCAGGCATGTTATCGCAGCCAAGATGGATCCCGGCTTGCGCCGGGAAGACGGCTTGATTGGCGTTGCCTCAAGCCGCCGCGCGCTTGAGCCGGATCAATCCGGAAATGTCGTCATCGCCATGTCCCCGCGCCATCAACACCGCATAGTCGGCCAGGCATTTTTCGATGATGCTGGCGTCGGTACCGGCTTGTCGGGCCAGCTCGCGCACGATCTTCAGGTCCTTGTGCAGCAAGGCCAGCTTGAAGCCGACCTTGAACTCGTTCGCCAGCATGGTCTGCCCGCGCTTGTCGAGAAACCAGTTGCCGGCAGCACCGGCCAGCAGGGTGGGGATCAAGCGTTCGGCGTCGAGGCCCAGCGCGTCACCCAGGGCCAGACCCTCGCAGACCGCCTGGGCGATACCAGCCACCAACACCTGGTTGACCGCCTTGGTGTTCTGCCCTGCACCTACGCCACCCATGTGATTGATCTTGGCCGCGTAGCATTCGAGTACCGGTCGCACCCGTTCCAGCGTGGCATCCTCGCCGCCGACCATGATCGACAACTTGCCGTTGCGCGCGCCTTCGACGCCGCCGGACACCGGCGCATCGATGAGATCGCCGCCTGCCACCCGCATGCGCGCCTGCGCCTCGCGTGCGGTGCGCGAGGACACCGTGGAGTGGTCGATGACCACGCAGCCCGGCCGCGCATGGGCGGCGATGGTTTCCACATCGGCCAGCACGTCGGCATCCTGCGGAACGCACAACGCGATCACGTTGCATTGCGTGGCCAGCTCGGCCAGCGACGCGGGCGCGGCCAGGCCAAGCTCCGCGGAAATCGCAGTGGTGTTTGCCTGCGTGCGCGTCCACACGCAGGCCAGCAATCCGGCCTTGTGCAAATGTCCAGCCATGGGCTGGCCCATGGCGCCAAGTCCGACAAAGCCGGCCTTGATGTCGCTCATTCCGTTGTCTCCGCAAGATAGGTGTAGGCCGTCAGTCCGGCTTCGAGGGATGCCGCCAGCGATTGGGCTTCATCGCCCTGAATTCCCGCCGCCGCGATCTTGTCGCGGTATTCCGCACGCAACGCGGCAAGATCGTAGCCGACGTAATCGAGCATCAGGTCGGTGCTGTCACCGCGGCGCTGGTGGCTGATCTGGAAATCCCCTCCGGCAAGCTTGATGCTGACCGCATCGGTATCGCCAAACAGGTTGTGGATGTCGCCCAAGGTTTCCTGGTACGCGCCGACCAGAAACAGGCCAAGCAGACAGGTCTCGCCATGTGCCGGGGCATGCAGGGGCAGGCTGACATCCACGCCATCGGCATCGACGTACTGATCGATACGCCCGTCCGAGTCACAGGTGAGATCGGCAATCACGCCGCGCCGGTCCGGTTCGCGCTCAAGGCCACGGATCGGCATGATCGGAAACACCTGCTGGATCGCCCAGATGTCCGGCACCGATTCGAACACCGAAAAGTTGACGAAGTACTTGTCGACCAGGGTTTCGTTGAGCTCATCCAGCACCTGTCGATGCGAGCGCTCATCAGGCTTGAGGCGTGCGCGCACCGCATTGACGATGGCGTAATAGAGATCATCCAGGTGTGCGCGATCCGACAGCGAGAGCTGGCCCAGCGCATACAGCGATTGGCCCTCGGCAAGGTGGTATTGCGCCTCGTGGAACAGTTCGGTCGGCGCGCGCAGGCCCAGCTCTCCATGCACTTCGCGCAGACGTCGCAACACCGCGGGTTCATCCACCCGCTGCGGCGGCACCGCGCCGCGCGGCGATTCCTCCACTTCGCTGACGTTGACCACCAGCACCGCATGATGCGCGGTCAGCGCGCGGCCGGATTCGGTCAACACATGCGGATGGGTCAGGCCATTCTCGGTGCAGGCTTCGGCCAGTGCGCCGACCACGCTCAAGGCGTACTGGTCAAGGCCGTAGTTGATCGAGCACTCCGAACGCGAGCGCGTGCCCTCGTAATCGACGCCGAGGCCACCGCCGACATCCATGTAGCGGATCGGCAGGCCCAGTTGCGAAAGCTCGACGAAGTAGCGCACCGCCTCGCGCATGCCGCGCGCAATGTCGCGCACGTTGGACATCTGCGAGCCCATGTGGAAGTGGAGCAGCTTGAGCGTGTGCGAAAGGTTCGCGCCCTTGAGTTGTTCGACCAGGGTCAGCAACTGGCGCGGAGTGAGACCGAACTTGGCCTTGTCGCCACCGGAGTTTTGCCATTTGCCGGCGCCGAGGCTTTTCAGGCGCATGCGCACGCCGAGCAAAGGCTCGACGCCAAGCTGCGCCGCTTCTTCGATCACGAAGCGAAGCTCGGACGGTTTTTCGATGACGATGAATATCTCAAGACCGAGCTTGCGCCCGATCAGGGCCAGGCGGATGTACTCGCGGTCCTTGTAGCCGTTGCAGATGACCACGCTGCCGCGTCGCGCCAGCGCGAGAACCGCCATCAATTCCGGCTTGGAGCCCGCTTCCAGCCCGAAGCCAGGCGCGGCATCCGCGGCCAGTTCACCGGCCACGTTGCGTTGTTGGTTGACCTTGATCGGATAAATCGCGGTGTAGCCGCCGTTGTAGTCCCAATCGGCCATCGCCTTGGCAAACGCACCCTGCAAACGCGTGCGGCGGTCAATGAGGATGTCGGGGAAGCGCATCAGCAGGGGCAAGCGGGATCCGCGCGCACGCGCTGCCTCGACCAGCTCGGCCAGGTCCAGTTGCGGTCCACCTTCGCCACGCGGCCGCACGCAGACCGATCCGCCAGCGCCAATGTCGAAATACCCCTCGCCCCAATTGCCGATGGCATAGGTGCGACGTGCGTCGTCGATACTCCAGGAATGATTCATGCAGGGCTCCGGATGGCAGAACGTCGCAGCGGCGGGCCTGGACTTGATCACCCGAAGGGTCGGAAGCCTCGCACGCCGCGGGACCCATCGAATCGCGCATTGTAACCATGCGCGCGGCCACGCGTTATTACGAATTGCCACACTCGCAAGGCGGCGCCATCTGCTCGGTGGGCACGTTAACGGCTACAATTCCGCTTCCTGCAATCCGCCTCGACACCGAGGCACAAACGTTCGACAAGGAAGCTGCGCATGTCCGCCACCGATCAAAGCTGGTTCACTGAAGCGCACGAAGGATCGGGTTCTTCGATCGGCTTTCGCACCCGTGCGCGCCTGCACGCCGAACAGACGCCGTTCCAGTCCATCGAGATCCACGACTCGACCGACTGGGGCAAGCTGATGGTCATCGACGGCTGCATGATGCTGACCACGCGCGACAATTTCTTTTATCACGAGATGATGTCGCACCCGGCCCTGTTCACCCATCCGCGCGCGCGCCGAGTGGTCATCATCGGCGGTGGCGACTGCGGCACCCTGCGCGAAGTGCTGCGCCACGAGAGCGTGGAGTCCGCCGTGCAGGTGGAAATTGACGAGCGGGTGACGCGCCTTGCCGAGCAGTATTTCCCGGAACTGTGCGAGGCCAACAACGACCCGCGTGCGCAACTGATCTTCGACGACGGCATCAAGTACATGGCCGAATGCGAAGCGGAATCGGTGGATGTGGTGATTGTCGATTCAACCGATCCAGTCGGCCCGGCCGAGGGCCTGTTCAATGCCGCGTTCTACACCAGTTGCTACAAGGCCCTGCGCAGCGGCGGCATTTTCGTGCAACAGAGCGAATCACCGTTGGCCCACATTGGCCTGATCAAGGCCATGCGCGCCGCCATGCGCACGGCGGGCTTCCAGGCGGTGCGCACGCTCACTTTCCCGCAACCGTGTTATCCCACCGGCTGGTGGAGCGCGACCCTGGCACGCAAGGGTGCCGATCTTTCCGACTTCCGCGAGCGTGGCGCGCAAACCAAGCGTTTCGAGACGCGCTACTACAACGCCGAGATCCACAAGGCCGCGCTGTCCCTGCCCGAGTTCATGCGCGAGGAACTCGGCGAATAGCCGATGCGCATGCGATGAACCGCCGTTGCGCCTGGCTCATGCTGATCTGCGGGCTGGCCGCAGCGGATGTCGCGGCACAGACCTGGACCAGCCCCAATTTCCGCGGCAGCGTGGCGATCAGCGGACGCAATCAACCCACCCAGGTGCGCTTTGCCCATGATGGCCGGGTGTTCGTTGCCGAGAAACCCGGCGCGATCTGGATGTACCAGAACCTTGCGGACAGCGCGCCGGTACAGATCGCCGATCTGGGCGGCGTGGTCCATTCGTATCAGGATCGCGGCTTGCTCGGCCTCGCACTCGATCCGCGCTTTCCCGAACAGCCCTATCTGTATGTGCTGTATTCCTTCAACGGCGGCCTGTTTGCCGACAGCCCGCCACGTTGGCCGGCTGCGGATTGTCCAGACCCCATTGCCGACTTTGCCGGCTGCGTGATCAGCGGACACCTCTCGCGCCTGACCTTATCCGGCAATCAGCTCATCGACGAGCAGGTGTTGATCGAAGACTGGTATCAGCAATACCCCAGTCATTCGATTGGCTCCGTGCGCTTCGGTGCCGATGGTTTCCTGTATGTGAGCGGCGGCGACGGCGCCAGCTTTGTGCATGCCGATTGGGGCCAGATCGGCAACCCGAACTGGCCGGACCAACGCTCACCGTTCAATGAAGGTGGCGCCCTGCGCGCACAGGGCCTGGAAGTCGAGAGCCTCTACACCGATCAGGTCTGGCTCAACGGAAGCATTGCCCGCATCGATCCGCGCAGCGGTGAGGGTGCGCCTGGCAATCCCTTGGCCGACACACCCGGCGCATCGCCGAACGCGCGCCGCATCATCGCGCATGGCCTGCGCAATCCGTTCCGCTTCACTTTCCGCCCCGGCACGTCCGAACCCTGGATCAGCGATGTGGGTTGGCGCGGCTGGGAGGAGATCAATGTGGTGCCGCAGATTGGCGCGCAAGCCGTATTGCACAACTTTGGCTGGCCCTGCTTCGAAGGTCGTGGTGCGATGGCCGACTACCAGACCTTGCCGCTGTGCACGAATTTGTACGCCAACGGCAACAGCGGCGGTCGCACGCCGGTGACGATGCCTTTCTACACCTACCCGCGCACGAGCAACAAGGCCATCACCGGCATTGCCTTCCAGGCCGGCAACCATTGGCCGCAGGCCTACCGAAACGCCGTGTTCTTTGCCGACTACATCGACAACAGCATCCGCTTCATTGCCGATGCCGATCAGGACGGCATCCCGGATCCCGTGGCCGATGGCAACGCCACGATGCTTGGCCAGGGCAATTTCTTCGCTGTGGACCTGGTCGAGGGTCCGGGACAGGATCTGTTCTGGGTGGACATCAACCAGGGTCGCATCGGGCGCATTTCCTGGGATATCAATCCCACCCAGCGCAACCTCGCCCCATCTGCGGCCATTGCCCTGGGTGGCGGATCCGTTGCCGATGGGCCGCCACGCACGATCAGCTTCACGGCCGCCAACAGCATCGATCCGGAATCCGGCACCTTGAGCTACGCCTGGGATCTGGATGGCGATGGCGACTTCAACGACGCCAGTGGCATCAGCGCCAGCCAAAGTTACAGCGTCGGCGATGCGACGCCTGTGGTACTCCGCATCGGCGTGCGCGCCAGCGATGCGCAGGGTGCCAGTGATGAAGCCCGCATGATCGTCACCATTGCCCGGGATTTGATCTTTGCCGACGATTTCGAGTAAGGCGGCTGCACCCTGAGCAGCCACGAGGTTTTGCCATGTCTTGCCTGCAAACCCGCTGATTTGCATTGGAAACTTGCCGCAGGTGTTTCCACGGGTTAGGGTCGGATTCTGCGTTTGGCTTTCGGCCATTGCGCCTCAGTTCGTCTTCCCGGCTCAAGCCGGGATCCGTCTTGATTCCAATGGCATGTTGGCAACCGCCCAATGGATTCCGGCTTGCGCCGGAAAGACGGCAAAAGCAACGTGTTCGGTATTGCCTTTCAGGGAGAACAACCATTTACGCAAGGCAACGCGTTCAACCACTCGCCCATGCCATTGCGCTCGCCCTGGCCCTCGGCACGGCACTGCCGGCGGCGGCTCAGGATGTCGATCTCGGCAATCTCGGCACACGCGGATTTCGGATCGACGGCATTGATCGCTTTGACTACTCTGGCCGCAGCGTCTCCGGTGCGGGCGATGTCAATGGCGATGGTCTGGCCGATCTGATCGTCGGCGCTTGGAATGCCGCTTCCGGCGGCGAGAGCTATGTGGTGTTTGGCAAGAGCGAACCGTGGCATGTGGATCTCGGAACTCTTGGGTCACAGGGCTTTCGTATCGAAAACATCGACGAGTTCGAGTCCCTGGGCTTCAGCGTCTCCGGTGCTGGTGATGTGAATGGCGATGGCTTGGACGATCTGATCGTAGGGGCACACGAAGCAAACCCCGGTGGCAACATCAGCGCCGGTGAGAGTTACGTGATATTTGGCAAGCCAGACAGCGCCACGATCAACTTGGCGAAGCTTGGGGCAAATGGCTTTCGCATCGATGGTAGCGTTGCTGGTGACTTCTCGGGCCGGAGCGTCTCTGGCGCGGGCGACGTTAACGGCGATGGGCTGGCTGATCTGATTGTCGGGGCTTTTCGGGCCGATCCCGACAGCGGCGGTAATGCCGGCGAGAGCTATGTAGTGTTCGGCAAGACCGACTCCAGCCCGGTCAATCTGGGTGCATTGGGTGCCGACGGCTTTCGCATCGATGGTAGCGATGTCAGTGACAGCTCTGGCTACAGCGTTTCCGGTGCGGGCGATGTCAATGGCGATGGCCTAGCCGATCTGATTATCGGGGCGTATGGGGCCGATCCTGGCGACGACAGCAACGTCGGTGAGAGCTACGTGGTGTTCGGCAAGGCCGACCTGACGACAGTGAACCTGGGGACGCTCGGCGCGCAAGGCTTTCAGATAATCGGCATCAATGCGAACGACTACTCGGGCTTCAGCGTCTCCGGAGCCGGCGATGTCAACGGCGACGGCTTGGCCGACCTGATTATAGGGGCACATGCTGCCGATCCCGGTGGCAACAGCTCTGCCGGCGAGAGCTATGTGGCGTTCGGCAAGGCCGACGCCACGCCGGTCGACCTGGCCAACCTTGGCAGCGGCGGCTTTCGCATAGACGGCATTGGTCAGAATGACAATTCGGGCCTCAGCGTCTCCGGCGCGGGGGATGTCAATGGCGATGGTCTGGCTGATCTTATCGTCGGGGCGCCTTCAGCCGATCCCGGCGGTGCCAGCAATGTCGGTCAAAGCTATGTGGTGTTTGGCAAGGCCGACGCGGCATCGGTGGATCTCGGCGCGCTAGGTGCACGGGGCTTTCACATCGATGGCGTCGATGTCAATGACTTCTCCGGCCGCAGCGTGTCGGGCGCGGGCGATGTCAATGGCGATGGCTTGGCCGATCTGATCGTGGGAGCTGATTGGGCAGAATCCGGCGAGGAAAGCAATACCGGCGAGAGCTATGTGGTGTTCAGCGCCTCTAAGCCCATTCCTTCCGTTACTGCGCGAGCCCACAGCAGAAATGGCAATTCCCCGCGTGTTGCCTTCGGAATTTCTGGAGATGGCAGCAACGACGGCAGCCCCGATGCGCGCGCCTGGATCGATTTCGCCGATGGCGATGATCCGGTGGCACTGGCTTCCATGGAAACGGTAACCCTGAACCGTTCGGCAGGCGCATTTCCCGGCTCCCGTGCTGCCGTGCATTGGCACCTGCAAACCACCCGCCAGAGCTGGACCAGCGCGGAACTGCGTCTGCGCTATCTCGACAGCGAACTGACCAGCGGTGAACAAACTTTGCAAGTGTATTTTTCATCCACTGGCAGCGCGCCGTTCACCGGATTGCCCAGCATCTCAAACCCGCTCAACAACACGATATCGACAACGATCACCCAACCGGGCTATTACTTTGTCGGCAGCGCGCCCGACCTGATCTTTGCCGACGACTTCGAGTGATTCAGGCTGCGGCCCTGCGCGCTGAGGCCAAGCCGCCCAGGAAGCGCCCGCTCATGGTTCGACAGGCTTGTCCTGAGCCAGGTCGAAGGGCTCACCACGAACGGGAAGGGTTTGATCGTTGCCGATCGATTTGAGTGAGCCACGCAATCGCATGAAACGCGACGGCAGATTGAATGCGCCCTTAGTCAAGCAATTTCCTTTCATGGTTCGACGAGCTCACCACGAACGGGAAGGGTTTGATCGTTGCCGATGATTTCGAGTGATTCAGGCTGCGACCCGGCGCGCTGAGGCCAAGCTGCCCAGGAAGCGCCCGCTCATGGTTCGACGAGCTCACCACGAACGGAAAGGGCATGATCGTTGCCGCTGGTTTCAAGTGAGCCACGCGGAAATCTGAACCCCCAAGCCAACGCGGCTTTGTTGCCGTCGTTCCGGCGAAGGCTGCGCAAACAGTCTCAAGATTCCGTTCGTGGTGAGCCTCCTCATCCCGTTTGTGGTGAGCCTCCTCATCCCGTTCGTGGTGAGCCTGTCGAACCATGAACGGGAAGGGCTCAATCCTCGCAGATAGTTTCAAATCAGCCACGCGGAAATCTGCCCCCCCCCAAGCCAAGGCGGCTTTGTTGCCGTCGTTCGTGGTGAGCCTCCTCATCCCGTTCGTGGTGAGCCTGTCGAACCATGAACGGGAAGGGCTGGATCAACGTAGCCTTGCCGCTACCCGTGTGACCTCGATGGACCCTTTCCACAACCCGCGCGGACTACAAGGTATTGAGCACCCCGGCAATGGTGGCGGTCATGAAGGTGGCCAGCGATCCACCGAGCACCGCTTTCAGGCCGAGCTTGGCAAGATCCGCACGTCGGCTCGGTGCCAAACCGCCAATACCGCCGATCTGGATTGCGATCGAGGAGAAGTTGGCAAAGCCGCACAGAGCGTAAGTTGAGATCAGCTGGCTGTGCTCGCTCAGCTGGCCGAGGTTCTTGGCCATATCGACATAGGCCACGAACTCGTTGATCACCACTTTCTGGCCGATGAAGCTGCCGACCAGGGTCGCATCCTGCCAGGGCACGCCGATGACCCAGGCGACCGGCGCAAGGATCCAGCCAAACAGGGTCTGCAATGACAGCTCGACCGGGTGCCCGAGTTGCGCGCTCATCCAGGCGTTCAGCGACGAACCCGGATCCGCGCCCCAGGCATGCGTGCCCAGCCACTGGAACGGCGCATTGAGCAGCGCAATCAGGGCGATGAAGGCAAGCAACATCGCGCCGACGTTCAAGGCCAAACGCAAACCATCGGCAGCACCCGTGGCCGCGGCGTCGATCACGTTGGCGGTGGTCTTTTCCACTTGCAGCTTGACCTGTCCGCGGGTCAGCGGCTGCCCGGTTTCCGGCAGCAGGATCTTGGCCAGCATCAGCGTGGCCGGTGCCGCCATGATGCTGGCGGTGAGCAGGTGGGTGGCGAAGAACACTTGTTGCTCCTGGTCACTGCCGCCGAGCAGGCCGACATAGGCCGCCATCACCGATCCCGCAATATGCGCCATGCCGCCAATCATCACCGTCATCAGCTCGGACTGGGTCATGCGCTCGATGTAGGGCTTGATCGTCAGCGGGGCCTCGGTCTGGCCGATGAACACGCTGGCGCACACCGAAGTGGTTTCCGCGCCCGACACGTTCATGACCTTGGTGATCGTCCAGGCCATGCCCTTGACGATCCACTGCATGACGCCCAGGTGATAGAGCACGCCGGTCAGTGCCGCGAAGAAGATGATGGTCGGCAACACCTGCACGGCAAACACGAAGCCGAACTTCGAGGTGTCCATGAAGCCGCCGAAGATGAACTCCGAACCGGCGCGGCAGAAGTCCAGCAGGCTGACGAAACCGGAGGCGATGGCGTGGAACACGTCGCGCCCGAACGGCACCTTGAGCACCAGCGCGGCAAACACGATCTGCAGCACGATGCCGGTGGCCACCAGTTTCCAGCTGATTGCGCGCCGGTTTTCCGAAAACAGCACGGCAATGGAAACCAGTACGGCAAGCCCGAACAATCCAAAGCCGATATGGCCAAGTGCCTCGATCATGAATGCATTCCCCTGCGAGCAGCGGGCGAGGGTAGAGCAGCCGCAGCGCAGCAAGCAACAACACCGCGCATGTCACGGACTCGGCTTGAGGGAGCCGGGCTGTCCGTGCGACGCAAAATGCCCGAATGCCAGGGCCAAGGAGCAACACACCATCGGCTGGCAATTGCCTGACTCCGGCGGACCCGCCGCACGCGCGCTCGGGTACGGCAAACGCAGCGCGCCCGCCGTTTCATGTGCGCGGTCGATCGCGGGTGCCCTGACCTGGCATTTCCGCGTGTTTGCGTTGTTTGACAATCGCACACACCGCGTGGCGCCTTGCGATCCCGCGTTTTCGTATACCTGTATGCATTGTTCCGCGCGCAGGCGCGGTCATGCCGGTTTTCCGGGCGGCTCGACGCGCGCATAATGCAGCGCAGGCAGGGCTTCATGCGCGGTTTTTTCCGCCAGACCCCCGCCTTGCATCCACGCGATGGGTCGGCGCATGCCGTCATCGCGCTCCATCAGCCGGACTGGGTCAACTCCCATGGTCATCAACATCAACAGCCTGACCTCAGGCCGGGGCGCTTTTTTTCGCAACGCCGCTTGCGCGCTGCTGTGGGTGGCGCTGTCGGGCGCATCCGCTGCAGCGGAAGCATCCGCCAACGGCGATTCACAGAACCCGCCAGGCACGCCCGAGTTTTCGATGACGGCCAAGGTGATTGCCGGAGGCACCATCGCGGATGCAAAAAGTGCCTGCTTCGACCTGGCCGCAACGGTCGGCCAACCAGTTACGGGTGTCTCACAGGGCGCCAACTATCTCGTCAAGGCAGGCTTCTGGGGCAACCCCTGGACCACTGACACCCTCTTTCGCAATGCATTCGAGGATTGCCAACCATGAAGACACTCATCTCTTTTTTGCTGGCTGCCCTGGTTGGCATGGCCGGTGTTGCCTCGGCGCAAGTCCCGCAGTTGTCGGACTTCACCTATCAGGGCCACCTCGCGCAGGATGGTCAGGCGGCCACGGGCCAATACGACCTCGGCTTTGCGCTGTTTGATGCCGAAACCGGCGGCAACCAGATCGGGACGACGATCCTTGAACCGCAGTTTCCCGTCACCGATGGCCTGTTCACCGTCAGCTTGAGTTTCCCCGGCGCGTTCGCAGGTGAGCAGCGCTGGCTGCAAGTCACCGTCAACGGCCAACCTCTGGTACCACGCCAGCCGGTGTCGACCACACCCGTGGCTGCGTATGCGCTGGATGGAAATCCGGGACCGCAGGGTGATCCGGGCCCGGCTGGAGTCGCCGGTCCACAGGGCCCGCAAGGTATTCAAGGTGATCCGGGGCCGGCGGGTGCCATTGGCCCGCAAGGTCCACAAGGTGTGCAAGGCGAACCCGGTCCGGCGGGTGCCATTGGCCCGCAAGGTCCACAAGGCGTGCAAGGCGAAACTGGTCCCGCTGGTGCCATTGGCCCGCAAGGTCCTCAAGGCGTGCAAGGCGAAACTGGTCCGGCGGGTCCCATCGGTCCACAAGGTTTGCAAGGCGAGCCTGGAGCAACCGGCGCACAAGGCCCGCAGGGTGTACAGGGCGATCCCGGTCCGGCGGGTGCCATTGGCCCGCAAGGTCCGCAAGGCGTGCAAGGCGATCCCGGTCCGGCAGGTGCCATTGGCCCGCAAGGTCCTCAAGGCGTGCAAGGTGCGCCTGGCGCAGCCGGAGCAACGGGTGCCGCGGGCCCGCAAGGTCCGATCGGCGAAACCGGACCCGCAGGTCCGCAAGGTCCGCAGGGCGACGCGGGTCCTGCCGGCGGCTCCTTCGCCGATGCGCCCGCAGACGGCAAGACCTACGCGCGCAAGGACAATGCCTGGATCGAAATCAACGCGACGTCCGGCTTGCCGACCTTGTCGGCCGCCATCCTCGCCGACAATCCCGCGCTCTACTACCCGCTGAATGAAGCGCCCTCGGCCACGAGCTTCGATGATCTGGGCTCGGCAGGCATCGATGTCACCCTGAGCGGTTCTGCGTTGACCCTCAAACCCGGGTGGAGTCGCCTCTACCCGATGAGCGACGACAATTATCTGCGCACCAATGAGGGCAACGGCAAGGCCATGGGCAGTGGCAACCCCACCGGCACATCGACACCGAGTGGTTCAATGACCGTTGAAGCCATCTACAGTCCGCAAACCAATGGCGCCGGCTACCAACCCATCCTGTTCATCGGTGACGTGGCGCCCGCGGCACCGTTGCTGTCCTTCGGCGTCATCAACCTGCAGCCCAGCCTCACCGTGGGTGACACCCAGCGCGTTGACCTGAGCGGTCTGTTCGCCGGACGCACCTATCACCTCGCCGCGGTGCTCGATGCACCAACGCACTCGGTACGCTTCTACGTCAACGGTCGCTTGCTGCAGGTCCAGGAACTGTACGGCTTCCCGTACAGCCTCTCGGCACCCAACGTCTACGTGGCCTCGGTGCCAGCGACCGATCGACCGTTCGTCTACGCCACGCTGGGCCATGTCGCGTTCTACTACGGCCAGGCCTTGTCCGAGGCGCAGATTGCCGCACACGCCAAATCTGCCGGAGTATACGGCTACTGAAAACTCGCCAGCACCGCGCCCGCCTTCCCGGGCGCGGCAGCACATCGGCCGGCTGAATCCGCAGCACGCATTAGCCGGTAGAATCACCCGCCTCAGGTCCATCCCGGGCCTTGGTCCGAGTGGTTCGCCGATGACCCGCAAATCCATCAGCCGCATCCGCTACACCCTGGGTGAAGCGGTGAAGAAACCCGCCCATGTGGTGCGCGATACGGTCGAACAGACCTCGGATCTGCTCGCATCGAGCGGTGAGCTCACGTTCGGCAAGGGCTTGATCGGCACCATCATTGCGCTGGCTCTCGGCGCGCTGTGCCTGCTCGGGGTGATTGCCTTCCACTTCCCCGAGTACCTGACCACGCCCGAGTTGCGCCGGCAGTATTCGGTGGATTTCCTGCGCCAGGCCATGCTGGTGGCGTTGTTGATTGCCGGTGGCCTGTCGCTGGCCAACATCATTCTCGGCTTTTTCCGCAAGCTCAACCTGCTGGCCTTTGCGCTGGTCATCAGCGCGGTGGCGCTGGGTGGTTCGCGCGTGCCGGTCGGCAACTTCCCGGATCACACGCCCTACATTGGCCTCGACTGGTTCATTCTCGATTTGCTCGGTTCGACACTGATCTTCATCGCCATCGAAAAACTACTGCCGCTGCGCAAGGGCCAGCCGGTATTCCGCCCCGAATGGCAGACCGACCTCAAACACTTCGCGGTCAACCATTTTCTGGTTGGCTTGATCCTGCTCACCGTCAACTTCGTCATCCACCACGGCTTTGGTTGGATGGTGCAGCACGATTTCCAGTTGGCGGTGCAACAGATCGGGTTCGTGCCGCAATTGCTGCTGTGCATTCTGGTGGCCGACCTGTCGCAGTACTGGACGCATCGCGCGTACCACGAGATTCCGTTCCTGTGGAAATTCCACGCCGTGCACCACAGCGCCAAGAGCATGGATTGGCTGGCCGGTTCGCGCCAGCACGTGCTGGAGGTGATTGCCACCCGCGTGCTGGTGATGACGCCGCTGTTCGTGGTCGGTTTCAGCGAGGCCGTGGTCAACGCCTACATCATCATTGTCGGCTTCCAGGCCGTGCTCAACCACGCCAACGTCGGCATTCCCTGGGGACCACTCAAATATTTGATCGTGACCCCGGATTTCCACCACTGGCATCACTCCTCGGACGACGAGGCCATCGACCGCAACTACGCCGCGCACTATGCGTTTCTCGATTACCTGTTCGGCACCGCGGTGAAAGCCGATCGCAGGTTGCCGGACAAGTACGGCGTGGTTGGCGACTACATGCCGGATGGTTTTATCGCCCAGCAGGCGTTTCCGTTCCGCGCCAAGCCGGAAGGTTGAAGGCTGGGATGATTCCCATGCATTCGACCCTGTGCCCACCTCGGAAACACGCGACCTGAAGGGCGCCGCGCAATTCCATGACAAGGACAATTGCAGACGGACTCGCCCAGCGGCAGGACAACTTCCTCCTGTTGCGTTTTGTCGCTGCGGCCATGGTGATCTGGAAAATCGTGATACCCATGCGTACCTGGATTCCGCTGCATGGCGCCCTTCTCATCGCCGCAATCGTCGTGGCGGTGCTCTTGCGCAACACAGGGCTGTATGCGGCCGCCTTCGCGGTTTGCGAAGTCCTGTTCGTTTTCTGGTTTGCCTACGGCATCCCCTGGACGGGTTTCAACCGCTTTGGCGACTATATCATCGCGAATCCGGGTGGGTTCGCAGCCACTGTCGCAGTGCCGCGTTCATGCGCGTCTGCCAACCCGGTCCGGCTGCACGAAAAGCATCCAGCACTTCCTTGTCGAAGCGAACCGTGGTCGATTCTTTGGTAGCGGTGCCTGCTGGACGGCCGCGCCGAACCAACACCTTGCCTTGAAACTGGTCGGCGCGCTCGAAGAACGCGTCCGTCAACTCCGGCGCGTCGTCTGGATCAATCCAGGCGGTGGCGGTAGGTTTGGATTTCGCGGTCATTGGCCTTCCTCATCGAGATGATGCGCGTGCTGCCATCGCGCGGTGTCCACACCAGTATCACCATGCGGCCATCCAACAAGCCTGCAGTGATGTAACGCGTTTCGTCGTATTCCAGCCGATCATCCTCGGCAGTGAAGTGGGGTCCGGCGAATACCTTGGTAGCATCGGCGAAATCCAGTCCGCGCTCCTCAAGGGTCTTGATGCGCTTGGCTTAGTCGAAGGTGATCTTCACCCGAATTAAAGTAGTAACATTAATTCGGCATGTCAAGTCAATTCATCGCAATGCCTGAAACCGCTGCAGATCCTTACAGTCTTGTTTGCGCATGCCTGCGAACATGGAGCACGCGCAGCTGCGCATCGGGGCACCAACAGTTAAAGTGCCGCTTCAGTCATCGCATCGTCATCCCCATGCTGCAGATCAACGGCCTGTTCCCGGTGCCTTTCGCATTCGATACGCACGCGGATCCTGCGCGCTTGAATGCGGCATTGCGCAGCCTGTTCATCGCGCGCGAAAAAGAAGGTACGCGCTACGCCAACCCCGGCCCGATCACGCTGCGCAACAAGCCGCTGTTCGAGAGCACGTTTCACCTGTTCTCCTGGCCGGAACCGGAAATTGCCGAGCTGCGCGAATTTTGCCTGAGTCGGGTGCGGCAATTGGTGGGCGAGCTCAACAACTACGATGCGGCCACCCGCCAGCGCCTGGACATCCACACCGATGCCTGGTTCCACGTCACCCGGCGCAACGGTTTTTTTGGCGTGCACAACCATCCCCTGGCGAGCTGGTCGGGCGTGTATTGCGTGAGTGCAGGCCAGCACGATGTCGACGACCCCGACAGCGGCCTGCTCAATTTCCTGCATCCGCATATTGGCCAGGCCATGTACGTCGATGCCGGCAACGAGTTCCTCAAGCAGCCGTTCGGCATCCAGAATTTTGGCCTCTCGCTACAACCCGGCCAACTCATCCTGTTCCCATCCTGGCTGCTGCACCAGGTGCTGTCCTTCCATGGCGAGGGCGAACGCATCACGGTGGCGTTCAATTGCGCAATGAGTCTGCGAAAAGAGAACACCTGACACCGCGCAGACCAAGCAGCCTTGTCGATCCGCCGGATCGGCGCCGGCGGATGCGCTTCGCTTATCCGCCCTACGGTAGCGGCTTGGCCCGGCTTGGGTAGGGTGGATAAGCCCGCAGGGCGCATCCACCAAGATGTGCATCGAGCTCACATGTTGTCGATCCGCCGGATCGGCGCCGGCGGATGCGCTTCGCTTATCCGCCCTACGGTAGCGGCTTGGCCCGGCATGGGCAGGGTGGATAAGCCCGCAGGGCGCATCCACCAAAATATACGGGGATATCCGGCCAACGCACAATTCGAGCAGGATCGCCCACTGCTACGAAGGCTCGTGAATCCGACCAAACTGATAAACTGTGCGGCTCTGCCGGCGGCCGACCGGCCACGTCTAAGCGCGACCCTTGCCGTCGCCGAGGTTCTTTCCATGTCCGTCCCCGCCAGCGCATTGTCGCCAGCCATCGACACCGAATACACGCTTGACCACAAATACACCCGGCGCGATGGCCGCATCTATCTTTCCGGCGTGCAGGCGCTGGTGCGCCTGCCGCTGATGCAGCAGATGCGTGATCGCGCCGCCGGCATCAACACGGCAGGTTTCATTTCCGGCTACCGCGGCTCGCCGCTCGGCGGCCTTGATCTCGAACTGTGGAAGGCCAAGAAACACCTCAAGGCCTCCGGCATTGAATTCACCCCGGGCCTCAACGAGGATCTCGGCGCAACCATGGTCTGGGGCACCCAGCAGACCGGCCTGTTTCCGGGCGCCAAGGTCGATGGCGTGTTCTCCATGTGGTACGGCAAGGGCCCGGGCGTGGATCGTTGCGGTGACGTGTTCAAGCACGGCAACGCGGCAGGCACCTCGAAGTTCGGTGGCGTGCTGGCACTCGCGGCCGATGACCATGCCTGCCGCTCGTCCACGCTGCCGCACGGTTCGGAGCTGGAATTCGTCTCTGCGATGATGCCGATCCTGAATCCCGCCGGGGTGCAGGACATTCTCGACATGGGCATGCTCGGCTGGGCCATGTCGCGCTTTACCGGACGCTGGGTCGGCTTCAAGACCATCGCCGAAACCGTGGAGTCCTCGGCCTCGGTCAATGTCAACCCGCACCAGCTCGACATCATCATTCCCGAAGACTTCGCAATGCCCGAGGGCGGCCTCAACATCCGCTGGCCAGATCCGCCGCTGAATCAGGAAATGCGCCTGCATCGCTACGCGGTGGATGCGGCCAATGCGTTTGCCCGCGCCAACAAGATTGACCGCATCGTGCTCGATGCACCGAAGGCACGGCTCGGCATCGTCACCACCGGCAAGAGTTATCTCGACGTATTGCAGGCGCTCGAATATCTCGGCATCAGCGAGCGCGATGCGCGGGAGATCGGCATCCGCGTGTACAAGATCGGCATGACCTGGCCGCTTGAGCCGGTCGGCATCCGCCAGTTTGCCGAGGGCCTCGAAGACGTGATCGTGGTCGAGGAAAAGCGCTCCTTCATCGAATCGCAGATGAAGGAGTACATGTACAACTGGCCACACCGCCCGAGCGTGGTCGGCAAGTACGATGAGCAAGGCGCATGGGTGCTGCCTTCGACCAACGAACTGACTCCGGCGATGATTGCGCTGGTGATCGCCAAGCGCCTGTCACGCTTCTTCAGCAGCGAGGCGATCCGCTCGCGGGTGGCCTGGATCGAGGCCAAGGAAAAGGAACTCACCCTGCCGCGCGCAGACTTCCCGCGCGTGCCGCATTACTGCTCGGGCTGCCCGCACAATACCTCGACCAAGGTGCCGGATGGCTCGCGCGCGCAAGGCGGCATCGGTTGCCACTACATGGTGACCTGGATGGATCGCAACACCGACACCTTCACCCACATGGGCGGCGAAGGCGTGACCTGGTGCGGGCAGGCGCCCTTCACCGAAACCCAACACATTTTCCAGAACCTCGGCGACGGCACCTATTTCCACTCCGGCTCGCTGGCCATCCGCCAGGCCATCGCGGCCAAGGTCAACATCACCTACAAGATCCTCTACAACGACGCGGTGGCGATGACCGGCGGCCAGCCGGTGGACGGCACGCTGACGGTGCCCGACATCGCCCACCAGATGCGCGCCGAGGGCGTGGACACCATCATCGTGGTCTCCGACGACATCGAGAAATGGTCGAAACCGGAAATCTTCCCGACCGGCGTGGAGTTCATCCATCGCGATGAACTGGATGCCGTGCAAAAACGCATGCGCGAGATCAAGGGCGTTTCCATCCTCATCTACGACCAGACTTGCGCCACCGAAAAACGGCGTCGGCGCAAGCGCGGCAAGATGGAAGATCCGAAGAAGCGCGTGTTCATCAACTCGCTGGTCTGCGAAGGCTGCGGCGATTGTGGCGAGAAATCGTTCTGCGTGTCGGTGCTGCCGAAAACCACCGAGTACGGACGCAAGCGCGAGATCGACCAATCCGGCTGCAACAAGGATTTCTCCTGCGTGAAGGGTTTCTGCCCGAGCTTCGTCACCGTGCACGGCGGCGGCCTGAAGAAGGCGAAGAAGGCAGGCGCAGGGGCGGTGGATTTCAATGTGCTTCCCATGCCGAGCTTTGCAACGGACCTGGAGCGACCCTGGAATATTTTGGTCACCGGCATTGGCGGCACTGGCGTGGTCACCATCGGCGCGCTGATTGGCATGGCCGCGCATCTGGAAGGCAAGGGCAGCACCGTGCTCGACCAGACCGGCCTCGCGCAGAAGGGCGGCGCGGTGACCTGCCACCTGCGCGTGGGCAAGGATCCGTCCGCCATCCACGCCGTGCGCATTGCGGCCGGCGAAGCGGACCTGGTGCTCGGCTGCGACATGGTGGTGGTCAACGATTACTGGGCACTTTCCAAGATCCGCGCGCAGCGTTCCAACGTGGTGCTCAACACCTACGAAGCGATGCCGGGCACCTTCACCATGAAGCCCGACATGCAGTTCCCGGCAAGCAAGATCGTCGATGCGGTACGCACCGCGCTGGATGGTGGCGAACCGGAATTGGTCGATGCCACCCAACTGGCTACCGCGTTGTTGGGTGACACCATTGCCGCCAATCTGTTCATGCTGGGCTACGCCTGGCAAAAAGGCTGGGTGCCGATCAGCCTGGATGCCTTGGTGCGCGCAATCGAGTTGAACGGCGCGGCCATCGAGATGAACAAGACCGCATTCAACTGGGGCCGCATGGGTGCACACGATGTGGCCGCCGTGAAGCGCGCCGCGGGTCTCGGCACGCCGACGCTGCCGACTGGCGCCATTCCGCTCAACCTGCCAACTGTCCCGGCACGCACGGCCAAGGTGGCAGCGGGTGCGGAAGCACTGGACGACGTGAGCCTCAGCACGAATCTGGATGAGCAGATCGCCCGTCGCGTGACTTTCCTCACCGGTTACCAGAACGCGGCCTATGCGGCGAAGTACAAGACGCTGGTCGAGAAGGTGCGCAACATCGAGCAGCAGAAGACACCGGCCTTCACCAGCCTGACGCAGGCGGTCGCACGCTATGCCTTCAAACTGATGGCCTACAAGGACGAGTACGAAGTGGCCCGCCTCTACACCAGCGGCGATTTCGAAAAGCGCATCCGCGAAACCTTCGACGGCGACTTCAAGCTGCATTTCCACCTCGCCCCGCCGCTGCTGGCGAAGAAGGATGCCGAAGGCAATTTGCGCAAAGCCGAGTACGGTCCCTGGGTGTTCACCGCCTTCCGCGTGCTGACCAAGCTCAAGGGCCTGCGCGGCGGACCACTGGACGTGTTCGGCTACACCGCCGAACGCAAGATGGAGCGCCAGCTCATCACCGACTACTTCAAACAAGTCGAGGAACTGCTGGCTGGCCTCGACAACGAAAACCATGCGCTGGCGGTGGACATCGCCGCTATCCCGGAACACATCCGCGGCTACGGGCATGTGAAGCATCGTTTCCACGCCGAAGCCATGCGCCGACAGCACGATCTGTTGCAAGCCTGGCGCAATCCGGTAACAGGCCGCGAGGTTGCCTGATCTCGAGTGGTGGATGCGCCCTGTGGGCTTATCCACCCTACATTCGAGTCCACTTTCCTTGGTAGGGTGGATAAGCCCATAGGGCGCATCCACCAATATTCATGGCGACAGCGTGAATGTCGGCTGCTTACATACCCGCACATCCTGCAGCCGTGGTTGAAATCCCGCGGGATCAGGCAAACGCATCGACGCCGTTGGCGGTGCGTTGGCGCAATTCGGCCAGCATGTCACGCTCACGCAGGCCGATGGCCCAGTCCGGACGCAGCTGGAAATGCGGCTGGTCCACCAGCGTGCGCCAGTTGCCGCCCCACTCCAGACCCAGCTCCTCGCCAAGCGCGCCGACCGCCTTGTACAGGGGTGATTCGCCCAGATACTGGTTGCGCTCGAACAGGCCAACATCAAACGCAATCCCGAAGTTGTGGTTCGAGTACCCGCCGCGCGCATTGGTGACTTTCTTGCCGGCTCGGGTTCGACCCTGGGCATACAACGCATCCTGCTCGGCATAGCTGCGCAGGCCGCTGATGATGTTGATGGTCAAGCCGTGTTCGCGCGCCTTGAAGTACAGGGCCCGCGCATAGGGCTGCACTCTGGCATGCAGGGTGGCAATGACCCGCTCGCTGCGCGCGTTGGCGCGATCAGCGGTTTCCGTCAGGGCCAGATCGGCAGGCGAGCCGCGATCCACGATGCGCTTGTAGATGGCGCTCCAGGTTTCCGGGCCGGCCCGACCATCCACGCCGACCCCCAGCTTCGCCTGCACCGCACGTACCATGGCCTCGATCTGCATGACGCCTCTCCCTGCGTGTTCCGGCGGTCCAGGCCTGCACCACAGGCTCTGCCTCGCCAAGCAGCCACTCCAACCGTGCATCACCCAGAGTTGCGATGCGTGCGCGTTTGGCGTAGCGTCGCTGCATTGTTTCAGTCTGGAGACCGCAATGCAAAGTAAAACAGTACTTTGCTCGATACTTTGCGTGTTGTCCTCTGCCGCATCGAGCTTTGTCGGCGCTTCCGTCGACCTGGAGGGGTTTGGATTCGAGCCGCCAGCGCCCTCGAATCTGTTTTCCTTCGTGGGGGCACCCGAGTCAACTGAGACTGCCCCCCCCCGGAAACACCTGGCCCATCGAGGTTGATGTCACGATGCTCGCGGCGTCGCCGCAAATGTTGGTTCTCAATCTGCCCGACCGAAGTGCTGCCCTGCTTTCGCGTGATTCCTGGAGGCCACGCGGCCCCGGAAAATTCCTGTGGACGGGCCGTGGTGATGGCTGCAGTGGCATCTTCAATGTCATACCCGGTCATGCCGTAGGCACCATCGCCTGCCTGAGCGGCAACTATCGAATGCGTTCCGGAACCGCAGGCACGCATCTGACCCGAATCGTGGCATCCGCGCCACCGCCCGGCGCGTTTGACGATGTGGCCAGCGTCGAAGAACCACTGCCACTCGATACGCAAACAGTCACCATCCCCGCCCACCTTCAGTCACCCATCGTGGAAGATCGCATCGATGTGCTGGTGCTCTACACTGCACTGGTGCGTCAGGATATCCAGGCCCAGGGCGGCAATGTGCAATTGGAAATGCAGCACTTGATCGATGAGACCCAACAGGCCATGGTCAACAGCGCCAGTGCGCGCACCGGCTTTCCTCTGACTGACGTTTTCATGGTGCATACGCAGGAGGTCGCGCGCGGTGAAAGCGGCACTCTCAATAGCGATCTCTTGTACCTGCGCGAGAGTACCGAGCCGCAATCGCTTCGCAGTGTATGGAAAGCCGACATCATCATGCTGGTGCGGAAAACCAAATCGCAAAACAAATGCGGTTTGGCCTATACCCCCGGTTTTGGTGGAGCGCCCGGGCCCGCAGATTTCGCCCCGTTGGCCGTAGGTGTGGCGGTCAGGGTGACGAAAGAAGTGTGCACCTATGCGCCCTACAACTTCCAGCACGAGTTCGGCCATATCCTGGGCGGCAACCACAACGAGGAAAACAACGACAACACCACGCCCCTGGAACCCTGGGCCCTGGCGCATTGGAGCAACCCGATGGCATCGCCAAAGAGCGGACACCGCACCATCCTCTCGTACGTGGTTCCCGAAGGAGGTCCGGGTGAGCCCTACTGCCACGGAGAATGCATCCAGGTTCTGCACTACGCAAACGCGGATATCACCTACCTCGACCCGATCGACAACACCTCCTTTGTCACCGGGGTGATGAACCTGAAGGAAAACGCGCGGGTCATTGCCGAGGTCGCACCCTATGCCTGGTTATGGAGCGACCGCATATTTGCCAACGGATTCGAGTTTCAGTGATATGCGCGCGTCAATCTTGCTCGCCGCACTGCTCGTATTGGCCTCCGCTTCGGCATCGGCCGGAACATGGGTGATTCCGGCCGATATTTCCGTTTCCATGACCGCCGAGCCCCGCACTAACCTCGTTACCGGCCAACCCATCCATTTCACCATCACCGCCACCAACCATGGCCCGTTGCCTGCGCCTATCCTGGACATATTCAGCTCCGAATTCGTCAATGAGTTTGATCTATCCAACGCGACAGCTGACTGCGATGGAATCTTGGCTTTGGTAGCAGGTGACACCGAGTTTGGTTACTTTTACTTCTATGACTGGATAGTAGTTACCGCTGCCGCACTCCATCCCGGCAAAGCGCGAACCTGCCACCTCACTCTGCCACTGAGCGCCAACGCGCCCGACGCGTTCACTTTCACCTGGGCCATCCCGGATTTTTTCATCGATAACGATTCCAGCAACAACAGCGCCTCGGTCACTCTGCGCCGCGCAACCGCAGCCCCAGCTACCCTTCCGGCACTATCCGCCCCTTCTTTGTTGACCTTGGGAAGTTTGATGCTGCTGCTGGGCTGGGCAAGGCTGCGCGGCAGTCTGCGCAATCCGCAGTCGGACCACAGCGTCGCCTGATCCGGGCCTTGTTGGACTATCCGAGGCACCTATTGGAGGCGGTTTCACCGCTCATCCGCGATGGATGGATTGTGAACCCGTGCCATGGATCACATATTCGTCGGCCTGGTTTCGGCACATTGGCAACCGGCTCGTCGCTGCTGCAACGACGCCTCCGCCCCACCCCTGAGGATTCACCCATGCCGCGCCAGTTCGACCCCGACGAGTTCGCCGCCGCGATGCGTCAGGTCAAGCACCCCAAAGCTCCCGCCGACACCAATACCTTGCCTGCCGAACCACTAGCGGTCGAGGAGTGGCAACACAGCGAGGAATTCAAGGTGCGGGTGATCGCGGCGCGCGCCAAGCTCAAGCTGATGCGCGACCGCAGTGAAGCGCTGCAGGATTCCCTGCAGGAGTTCCGTTTCCGCCAGAGTCGCATGCGCGCCTGATCGACCGCGCCACGAATCAATCGAGGAATTCCCGGCGCAGGTCGATCGTGCTGCGCTTGCCCAGAGCCGCATGGTTGTCCTGCAACCACTGACTCGCGCTGGCATGGCCGAGATCGCGCAATGCGCGCAGGAAGTCCATGTCCGTGCTGATCTTGGAAGCCGCCGAGAGGGTGGCCATGAAGGCATCGGCGCGGATCAGGTGCACCAGCACGCTGCGCATGCGTTTGGCGAACTCCGGCTTCAGCCACCCTTCGCTGAGCATGCGGCTGACAAATTCCACTGCACGCATCTCGCGCATCAGCGAGGAATTGAAGCTGATCTCGTTGACGCGGTCCTCGATGGCGGCGGATGTCATCGGCACCTCATTGCGATGGATCTGGTTGACCATCACCACCACCACGTCGCGCGTTGTGGTCTGGTAGAACAACGGATACAGCACTGGGTTGCCCATGTAGCCGCCGTCCCAATAGTGCTCACCATCGATTTCCACGGCGTGGAACAGATGCGGCAGGCAGGCCGAAGCCATCACGGCATCCACCGACAGCGATGCGTTGTCGAAGATGCGTACCTTGCCGCTGCGCACGTTGGTGGCGCACAGGAACAGCTTCACCTGATCGCAACCGTGCAAGGCGTCGAAATCGACACAGGTTGCCAGCAGGTCGCGCAACGGATTCAGGTTCAGCGGGTTGAACTGATAGGGCGAGAACGTGCGCGTGAAGGATTCCATCGCCCACTGCTGGGTAGCCAGCACCGGATCCGCGCCTGCATTGGCCAAGGGGTTGGCTCCTGCCATGGCCGCCACGGGATTGAGCATCGCGCCGAGCTGGCCGACACGTTCCCAGAAATCCGCCAGCGTCGCGCGGGCACCGTCATGCCCACCGTGCATCAGTCCATGCGCCACCAGCACCGCATTCATCGCGCCGGCACTGGTGCCGCAGATGCCATCAATGTTGACGCGACCATCTTCAAGAAGGCGGTCGAGCACACCCCAGGTGAATGCGCCGTGCGATCCGCCGCCTTGCAGGGCGAGGTTGATCGGCTTCGGCGCGGATGCGCCACCTTCGGATCGCGTGCGGGGTGCTGGCATGGGGTCCCCTGTCTGCCCGGATCTCAGCCGGTGAGTGGGCAACGATACGACAAGCCGCGGCCAACGGCGAATGGTCGATCTACAGGTAGCCCTTGGCTTGCAGCGCAAACAGGTGGGCGTAGTGGCCAGCCTGCGCGAGCAATTGCGCATGATTGCCGTGCTCGATGATGCGCCCGTCCTGGATCACCACGATCTGCTCGGCCATGCGCACTGTCGAGAAACGATGCGAGATGAGGATCACGATGCGTTGGCTCGACATGGCGCTGAAGTGCTCGAAGATGGTGGCTTCGGCCTGCGCATCCATCGCAGCGGTGGGTTCGTCGAGCACCAGGATGTCGGCCTGCTCGCGCATGAATGCCCGCGCCAGCGCAATTTTCTGCCACTGTCCACCCGACAGTTCGCGGCCATCCTTGAACCACTTGCCCAGTTGGGTTTCGAACCCTTGCGGCAAACTGTCGATGAATGCGCTGGCCATGCCCTTGTCGCTGGCCTCGCGCCAGCGTTCCCGATCCTCGAAACGGGTGACATCACCGGCACCGACATTCTCGCCAACCAGCATCTGGTAGCGCGCGAAATCCTGGAAGATCACGCCGATGCGCTGGCGTAGGGCATTCTCGTTCCATTGCGCGAGATCAAGGCCATCGAGCAGGATGCGTCCCTGATCCGGCGCGTACAGGCGCGTCAGCAGCTTGATCAGCGTGGTCTTGCCGGAACCGTTCTGGCCGACCAAGGCCAGCGATTCGCCGGGCCGGATGTGCAGATTGATGTCATGCAAGGTTGGCGCATCCGCGCCGGGGTAGGTGAAGGACACCGCCTCAAAGCGGATGCCGTCGCGGGAATCGGGACCCTGCACTGCTGCACCGCCGCCCACCCTGACCGGCGTTTCCAGATACTCGTACAGGGTGGAAAGATACAGATTGTCCTCGTACATGCCGCCAATCGCGGACAGCATGGCCGAGACGGCCGCCTGGCCCTGGCGGAACAGCATGAGGTACATGGTCATCTGGCCGAGGGTGATGCGGCCGAACACAGTAGTCCAGGCAATCCAGGCGTAGGCGCCGTACAGCGCCAGCGTTCCGATCACACCGAGGCCGAGGCCCCACAGGTCACGGCGCAGGGTGAGCGCCCGGTCCGCGGCATACAACTTGTGGAAGATGGCGCGATAACGGGCCAACAGCAGCGGCCCGAGGCCAAACAGCTTGACCTCCTTGGCATGGTCCTCACGCGCGATCACGGTTTCCAGATACAGCTGCATGCGCGTATCCGGTGAGCGCCAGCGGAACAGGGTGAAGGCTTCCCCGGAGAAGCGCGTCTCGGCAATGAAGGAAGGCAAGCCGGCCAGCAGCAGCACCAGCATGGCCCAGGGCGAGAATCCAACCAGCAGGACACCAAAGCTCGCCAGCGCAATCAGGTTCTGCACCAGGCCGAAAGTGCGCGTTACCAGCGACAGTGGCCGGCTGGATGCTTCGCGCCGCGCACGGGTGAGCTTGTCGTAGAACTCGGAGTCCTCGAACTGGGCAAGCTCAAGGGTGAGCGCCTTGTCGAGGATCATCTCGTTGACGCGCTGCCCGAGCTGCGCGCGCAGCAGCGACTGGCAGAATGAAATTCCGCGCTGGGCGGCAGCCATGGCCACAACCAGGGCGGCTTCGAGAATCACCCAGCGGAATACATTGCCGATTTCCACGCGGCTGCCCTCGCGGGCGAGCGCGGCGGCCGCAACTACCGCATCCACGATCTGCGCCCCGACAAAGGCAATGACCGCCGGCAGCACGCCGGCAATCAACGTCAACAACGCCAGTCCGAAGGTCAACGGACGACTGGTGCTCCAGACCAGGTCGATGGCGCGGCGGCTGAAACGGAACGTGCCGAGGAAACTGTGTCGGAAAGCGCCAGGCTCAGCCGATGCGGTTGAAGTGTGGGGTCGCATCAACGCTGGCTTGCCATGCGATCAGTAGTTGAAGAATTCAACGACACCGGTTTCCAGCGAATACTCGGCACCGACAACCCGCAAGCCCTCATGCTCGATGAGATGCTCAAGCGCTGCCGAGCCGCGTCGCAGCTGGTTGACCGACATGCGGATGTTGTTGCGCACGGAATGACGGATCAGTTCATCGCGATTCTTGCCGACTTCGGTTTCCATCAGCATCTCGACCGACGGCCGCACCCGATCCACTATGGAACGCAGCTTGCGTGCCTGGTCGTCTGCCGGTTGGTTCAAGGCTTCGATGGTCGACAGGATCGCGCCGCACTGGGTGTGCCCCAGAACCACCACCAGGCGCGCACGGTGCAGCACGGCCGAGAATTCAACGCTGTCGATCTGCGAGGGCGCCACGATGTTGCCCGCCACCCGGATCACGAACAGATCGCCCAGGCCCTGGTCGAAAATCAATTCCGCCGGCACCCTGGAATCCGAACAACCGAGAATGATGGCAAAGGGTTGCTGGCGCGTGGCCAGCGAGCGCCGACGCGATTCGCTGCTGAGCTCGCCGTTGCGGCCAAGTTCGGCAACAAAACGACGGTTGCCATCCCGCAATCGTTCAAGGGCCTCGTCTGCGGGAATCATCGAACCTCCAAAGGCCGGCGTGCTGCATGAAAGGCGACAGCGACCGCTTCGCCTTCAAGGGTCTGCCATTTTGACGCATTCCGCGGCGCAGACAAAGCACCGAACGCGTTGGCGTTTGGTTATTGCCTACTCCGAAACGCGGATCGACGTGACCTGTCGAACCGAACGCGCCGCGCGCTGGTCACCCGGCACGACCAGGCGCCACGGTCCATCCGAAGCATGCAGCGGCTGGCCATCCTGCGAATCCGCCAACACCACCTGCGTGTTGCCCAGGGTCGGGTCCAGTTCTGCAAGCGCAAACACCACCGTGTAGCCGTCAGTCGCCGTGACCGTGAGGTATCCCGCAAGTTGCTTGCCGCGCAGGCCTTCGACGGGGTCGACGCCCGCGGCCTTGAGAATCTCGCGCAGGTTGTAGCCTTCATGTTTCGCCGTCTTGCCGTGCGAAGTGCTGACCACCTGCTGCCGGGTCAAACCCGCCAGCAGGGATGGCGACAGCTCAACCGAGTGACCGTCCTTCAGGACAATGTTGAGCGCAGCGGACTCTGCGGCATGCGCAGTCGACAGCAGCAGGATGGCTAAGGCAATTGCAAGGATACGCATGAATTCTCCTTGACGCGTGCGGGTGGCAGTGTCGCTTTTCGAACCTGCGTTCGCGGTCCGATCAAGCCCGCTCCCATGATGCCACGGGACCTCGGCGGCGGCGGAACAAGGGATGGCACAGCGGTGCAGTCACGTCGATCCACTGCGCATGCACGGCGGGGTTGCGCACCGACAACTTGGCCAACAAATGATGCCACTCGTATTCGAGTTGTCCCGAGCCCACGGCCATGCGCTCGATCTCGCGCAGGGTGCCGATCTTGCTGCGGTCGAAGCGATAGCCTCGCTGAGTTGCCTCGACGTGAACAGCCGCGAGATATGCGTTGATGGCAAGACGCGGATGCGGGTGTTCGGTGAAGCGCTGAAGTTGCGGGTGATGCGTGTAGCCACGCGTTTCGCCACGAATGACGGCCTTGGCCAGCAGCGCCTCGCGCCACAGGGCTACCAGCCCTTGCGGGTCAAGATATTTCGGGTGCAGTGACCACAAACGCATTGCGCTTCAAGCTCCGTGCCTTGCCGCTTCATTCGCCCATCGTCACATTTGCCGCTGACGGAGATGTTGAACTTCTCGTCCGATCACCGATGTGAGTGCAGTACCTTGATTCCGTTCATGGTTCGACCGGCTCACCACGAACGGAAACCACTCGTTCAGCGTTGCCCTACAGTTCGACGATGGTCTTGAAGCCGCCGAAGAACATGCGCTTGGCGTCGAACGGCATCAACTTGGGGTCACACATGCTTTGCAGGCGTGGGTCGGCCATCACCTTCTTGTTGATCGCATCGCGTTGCTTGCGCGAGCTGTAGACGATCCAGGCGAATACCACGATTTCATCGGACTTGAGCTTGACGCTCTGCGGAAACGAGGTGCGCTTGCCGATGGGCACGTCATCACCCGCGCACTCGACATAGGCCAGCGCGCCGTGATCCTTCCACACCTTGCCCGCCTTGCGGGCCAGCTTGCGGTAATCGGCCAGCCTGGCCTTGGGTACGGGCACAACAAAACCGTCGACATAGCTCATGGCGTTCTCCAGCGGTGGCGGGATGCCGATTCGATCACGTTGCGGGCGCTGACGCATGTGCCGCTGGCAACACGCGCCAGTTCTCTGCGAAAGTGCGCGCCTGCCCTGCGCTTCGGTTTCCCCCGCGAAGACCCCATGTGCAGGTGTCCCGTTGCCGATTGCCCTCCTTGAGTCCTGGAGCCCACATGTCATCCGTACTCGCCAATCCCATGCCTGCGCCACAGGCCGCCGACGTGGTGGTCTCGGTGCGCGGGCTGGGCAAGACCTACGCCGGTGGCTTCGAGGCCTTGCGCAACATCAATCTGGATATCCGCCGCGGCGAAATCCTGGCCCTGCTCGGCCCCAATGGCGCGGGCAAGACCACTCTGATCAGCATCATCTGCGGCATCGTCAATGCAAGTGTTGGCCAGGTGACGGCGCATGGGCACGACATTGCGCGTGATTACCGCGCGGCACGCTCCGCAATCGGCCTGGTGCCGCAGGAACTGCACACCGATGCCTTTGAGTCGGTGCTGGCCACCCTGCGTTTCAGTCGCGGCTTGTTCGGCAAGCCACCGGATGCGGCGAGGCTGGAGCAGATCCTGCGCGATCTTTCGCTGTGGGAGAAGCGCAACAGCAAGATCATGACCCTGTCCGGTGGCATGAAGCGCCGGGTGATGATCGCCAAGGCGCTGGCCCATGATCCGAAGATCCTGTTCCTCGACGAGCCCAGTGCCGGCGTCGATGTCGAGTTGCGCCACGACATGTGGCAAATGGTGCGACGACTGCGCGAAGGCGGCACCACCATCATCCTCACCACCCACTACATCGAAGAAGCCGAGGAAATGGCCGACCGCATCGGCGTGGTCAACAAGGGCGAATTGATCCTGGTCGAGGACAAGCACACCCTGATGCGCAAGCTCGGCAAGAAGCAGTTGACCCTGACCCTGCAACAGCCGATGCAGGCGATTCCGCAGGGCCTGGCCGGTCTGCCGCTGGAACTTTCCGATGACGGACTGACCCTGGTCTTCACCTTCGACACACAATCCGAGGAAACCGGCATCGCCGACCTGCTGCGGCGCCTGGGTGAGCAGGGCATCGACTTCAAGGATCTGCGCACCAGCGAAAGTTCGCTGGAGGACATCTTCGTCAATCTGGTGCGCAAGGGGAATGCGCCATGAACCTGCACGCGATCCGCGCCATCTACCGCTTCGAAATGGCACGCACCATGCGCACCCTGATGCAGTCGATTGCCTCGCCGGTGCTGTCCACCTCGCTGTACTTCATCGTGTTCGGTGCCGCCATCGGCTCGCGCATGGGCGAGATCGACGGCACCAGCTATGGGGCTTTCATCATTCCCGGTTTGATCATGCTTTCCTTGCTGGGCGAGAGCATTTCCAACGCCTCGTTCGGCATCTACATGCCGAAGTGGACGGGCACCATTTATGAACTGCTGTCGGCGCCGGTGTCGTGGTTCGAAGTGGTCATCGGCTACGTGGGTGCGGCGGCGAGCAAGTCGGTGATTCTCGGCCTCTTGATCCTAGCCACGGCGCGCTTTTTCGTGGACTATGAAATTGCGCATCCCGTGTGGATGTTCGGTTTCCTGCTGCTGACCTCGGTCACCTTCAGCCTGTTCGGTTTCATCATTGGCCTGTGGGCCAACGACTTCCAGAAACTGCAGGTGATTCCGCTGCTGGTGATCACGCCGCTCACCTTTCTTGGCGGCGCGTTTTATTCCATCAGCATGCTGCCGCCACTGTGGCAGAAGATCACGCTGTTCAACCCGGTGGTGTACCTGATCAGTGGCTTCCGCTGGAGTTTCACCGGCCGCGCCGATGTGCACATCGCGATCAGCACCGCCATGACCCTGGGCTTCCTGCTGGTCTGCCTCGCCATGGTCTGGTGGATCTTTCGCAGCGGCTGGCGCTTGCGCAATTGAGTAGTCCTGTGGGCCGGGCTTAAGCCCGACATGGCCTTGTACAAAACGCGTCGGGTTGAATTCATTCTGCCGCGCAGGCTCCCAGGGAAGGTCTGAACAAGTATTGTCGCGAGCAAGCTCGCTCCCACCATTGCTTGATTTTGTGGGAGCGAGCCTGCTCGCGACGAATGAGTTCCGTGCTTGTTCAGAGTTTCCCTAGTGCGGTTGCGCAGGCGGGGGCGAGGCTTCGGCCTTGCCAAGATTCTGCTGCAGGAATCCTGCGATGCCGCGCCACAGGGTGTCGAGGTTGTCGAGATCCTGGATCGCGTGGCCCTCCTTCTCGAACACCAGGCCGACCGCTGGCCGCCCATCGAGTTCGAGCATTCGTTGCATGCGCAGGGTTTGCTCGTAATCCACGCGCTCGTCGTCGATGCCGTGCGCGAGCATCACCGGCACACGCAATTTCTCATGCTGGTAAGCGGGTGAAGTGTCGATGAGCTTCTCGCGAGCGTTGTCCGGATTGCCCATGAACAGCTCCAGCTGCTTGCGGCCGTGCTCGCTGCGTCCGGTGTCGCTGGCGGTAAATTGCAGGTTGCGGTCGGACACACCGGAGACGGAGATCACGCAGCGGAAGCGCTTCGGCCAACGCACCGCCGCAACCAGGGCCGAATAGCCGCCGTAGCTGAAACCCAGCACGCACATGCGCTGCTCATCCAGCGGATGGTTGGCCAGCGCCATCTTGAGTGCGGCATCGATATCATCCTCGATGGCCGTGCCGAAACTGCCATGGCCGGCATCGCGGAACGCCTTTCCGTAACCATCGGATCCACGGAAGTTGACGCGCAGCACGGCGTAGCCAAGCGATGCGAGGAACTGGGTGTCGCGGTCAAAGCGCAAGCTGTCGCTGACTCCCACCGGTCCACCGTGCGGCATCACCACCAATGGCCGTTTGCCCGATCCGGGCGGCAGGGTAAGGTATGACTCGATGGCAAGGCCGTCATTGCTGCGGGCTGTCAGTACCTGGCTTGGGGCAAGGGTGTTGGCCTTGAGCCAGGGCATGGAATCCTCGATCAAGCGCGCCTTTCCGCTGCGCTGGTCAAGGTGATAGAGCTTGGGAGTCGAATCGCTGGCTTCGACCCAGAGTATCAATTGGGTTCCATCCGCACTCTTGTCGATGACGGAAGCCATGCGACCCGGGAATGCCTGCTTGAGCAACTCAACCACGTGCTGGTTGCTGGCATCAAAATACTCACTGAGCAGATTGCCGTCCCGGAAGTAGCGAACGCCGATAGGCTGGCGACCAGGATCGAAGATGATCGATTGCACGTCGCTGCCGGGCCGACTGAACAGGGTACGCGTCACCTTGGCCGCGGCAATGTCGTATTCGACCAGTTCGCGCTGGGCACGATTCTCGTCAGTGAGTGCGTAGAGCCGGGTGCCATCGCGTGACGTTGCGACGGGGAGGAACGCAGATTCGGGATTGAGCTTGAGGAACCCAACCAGCTTTCCATCCTGGGGACGCGAAAGAATGAGATCGAGGCCAACGTAAGTCAGCGCCACTGCCGGGCGCCCCTCGCCATCAACCAACCACCCATGCTCGCCGTTGCCAAGTGCATTGAGCTGCCGGCTCCCGGTCAGATTGCGGTAGGCCTCGAAGGCCTGCTTGCTCCTGACATCGACCTCTTCCACGCGGATTTGACCATCTGCGGCCAATGACTCCAGCACGACGTGCCCGGGGCGAATCGGAACCGAATCGAGGATGCGGCCCGGCCACGGCAGGCTCCACGCCTCCACGTAGAACCTCTCCGCACTCGTACGCGCAACGTGGACTGCACTCACGAACCTGTCCGCTTCGCGGTAGCGGACTTTTTGCGAGAATATTCCCTTGCCATCTGCCGACAGCAGCAGATCCTCATCACCCGCCCACAGCAGCTGGTCGAAGGGCGTGTCGGCCTTGGCGATGCGCTGCACCAGGTTGTGTTTCAGGTCGACCAATTCCACATACCATTGTTGTCTGTCTTCCTCCTTGACCTGGATGGCCAGCACATCACCACGGCCATTGAGGGATGCGGTTTGCACGCGATCCTGTTGCCACATCAACGCTGGAGCGATCGGCATGGAAACCGGCGCAGGCGGCGTGCGCATCGGCGAAGGACCCATGCGTGGCTTCGGATGCGTGGCCAAGGCATCGCGATAAAGCCCAGGGAACGGATCGCCATAGCGTCCGCCATAACGGAATTCATGCGCTTCCAGGATTGCGGGATATTCAGCGTGCAACCAATCGAGCGCGCGCAGACCATGATTGATGAGATACAAGGTGGCGTCATACCAGTCACTGCGCCTGAACACGATCTCGCCAAAGTAGTTGATCACGCCAGGGCGCACTTCGAACTCGTACTCGGGCTTCCCGGACAGCGGCCAGACCAGCATGGTGGAATGGACCTGCCAGTTGCCGATGCGCAGGCTGTGCCAGTGATAGCGACCGGCGGGAAGCTTGAGCAATCGCAGGTTGCGTCCGGGTTCGGCTTCCTTCATGACGACGAGCTCCGATCTTGCACCGACTCGCTGCACGAAGCCCCGGTCAATGTGCACATCGGTATCCAGCGCCACCACCAGCAGGCCTTCATCGGCATCCAGCCTGGGCGCCTTGCCAGGCTTGATGATGCTGATTGCCGCCAGCGCGCTGGTGCTTGTCCCGAGCAGCAGGATCCACAGCGCAAGGCGCAGCGTGCGCAGGCGGGATGGCGGGGAATCCGGTCTGTCCATGACACTCCCAATACCGCGGCAGGGGCCGCAGGCCCAAAGCCTGCCGCATCGGACCACTCATCGCAACGTCAACCCGACCCGGCGCGGAATCAACGCGTGGCCGCGCTCAATCAAATCCGTTGGCGAAGATCAGGTCAACCGGGGTATCGAAGCTGCCGAGGATGGTGAAATTGGTAAGCGTCGTGTAGGCATCCACGGTGGCGAGCCAGGTGCCGGGCTGCGGATTGGCAATGTTGCAGACTTCCTCGTCAGCGGGTCCGGCAGACTGGCACAGCGGCTGCCCGTTCAGCGAAACATAAAGATCGGCATCCTGGTTGGCGACGTTGCCGCTGGTTTCAAAGTGCAGGTTGGTGGCTCCGGCTGGAACCTCCAGGGTGTACAGCAGTTGCTCGCCCTGCGCGCCGCTCTGGTCGGTCAATGCCACCCCGTTGGTGAGCGCAACCGGTGCGCGGTTGATGCGCACGATTTTCGCGAAACTGCTGCTGGCTGCATCATCGTCGGTCACTTGCAGCAAAACCGTGTAGCTGCCGGGTGCCGGATAGGTGTGTTGCGGATTGGGTTCGGTCGAAGTCGCGCTGCCATCGCCGAAATCCCAGTTGTGGCCGACGATGCTGCCATCAAGATCGATGGAAAGATCACTGAAGGCGACGTCCAACCCATTGGCTGTTGCCTCGAAATCGGCCGTCGGTGCGCTGTTGCCTGCGCTGCCATTGAGGATCAAGCGCCACGCACCCCGACTGTAGGTACCCGCAGTCAGCACGTGCGGGAGGTCGTCGATCTCCAGGTCGGTGACCACGAGGCCGAGCGGCAAGCCGGCCGAGAACGCGGTGAAATTGTCGCCGCCATCGGTGCTCTGATACACGCCGATGTCGGTGCCGACGAAGATGCGATTGGCATCCAGCGGATCAATCGCAACCGCATTGGCCGGCACGTTCGGCAGACCATTGCCCACGGCGGTCCAACTGGTTCCGCCACTGGTTGAGCGGTACAGGCGCGCCGCCCCGAAACCGGCGCGCGTCAGGAACACGCGTTGGGCGTTGACCGGATCCATGGCGATGTCGGAAACCCTGCCACCCGAATAATTGCCGGTGACATCGCTGAACACGGGCGATGCAATTCCCGCATCGGCACTGAAGAAGATTTTTCCGGCCGAGGTGCCGACATAGGTCGGCGTGAGCATGCCGCGCATGTCGGTAGTGATGACCGATGCCGAGCTGCCCAAGCCGCCACTGACCTGGGTCCAGCTGCCGCCGAGGGTATTGGCGCGATACACCTCATCGGAGGCAACAAACAACTGGCTGCCAGCCGTCGCCAGCGGAGTCACCCAGGGAAAATTTTCCGAGCCGAGGCCGGTGTTGGACATGCGCGTGAAACTGCCCGGCGCTCCACCCGTGGTGCTGCGCACGATGTAGGGCAAGCCACTCGAGGGATAGCTGGTCTGGAACACGATGGACGGGTCGTTCTCGTCGATGGCGTTCATGAAGCCGTCGCCGCTGGCGAAGGTCAGGTTCCACACCGTGCTGGTGCGTCGCCCCGAGGAGCTGTTGTCCTGCGCGCCGCCAAACACGATGTTGGCATCACCCGGGTCAACCGCGATGTCGTAGAACTGGGTGATGTTGATGTTGGCATTCATGTTGTTGTACGTGCTGCCGCCATCGTCGCTGCGCCAGATGCCGCCATCGCTGCCCACCCAGAAACGATCGGGGTTGGTGAGCGACCAGCGCACCACGTGGGTGTCCTGATGCACGGTTTGCGAGGTTCCCCAGGTGCTGGTGAGCGGGGTGAGGGTGACGCCGGCATTGGTTGATTTGGCAAACCGGATGGAACCGACCAGCACGGTGTCCGGGTTGGTCGCGTGCACGCTCAGGGTCTGGTTGTAGGTGCACTGGCCTTCGCAGGCATTGCCGTTCTGCAGTGTCCAGTTGGCGCCGGCATCGACGCTGCGATAGAGCTTTGCCTCGTTCAGCACATACATCACGTTGTTGTCGGAAGGCGCCATGGCCAGGCGCAGGCGCGAGCCGCTGATGCCGAGGCCGCTGCTGGCACTGGTCCAGTTCAATCCCCCATCAATGGACTTGAACACGCCAAGGCCGTTCTGACCCGCGTAAACGGTTGCCGTGCCAGGCACGAACAGGATGTCCTCGCTGTTGTTGTTGCGCACCTTGCTCCAGCTGAGGCCGCGATCAACCGACCGATAGATGCCGGCGCCAGACAGGTTCCCGCTGGCATCGCAGGCACCCGCGCCACCCACCAGGATCACGTTGCTGTCGGTGGGCTGCACCGCCACCGCATTCACCACGGAGAGCGGCATGCTGCTCGGGGTGCTGCCGTTGCGTGCGCTCCAGCTCGCGCCCGCATCTTCACTGAGGAATACGCCTTGTCCGAAATAGCCGGCACAACCACCACCGTTCTTGTCGCCGGTTCCGACCCAGACTGCCGATGCATTGTTCGGATCGAGGGTGATGGCACCAATCGGCAGGGTGCCGACTTGATCGAAAATGGACGTCCAACTCTGGCCTGCATTGGTGGTCTTCCAGACGCCACCCGCCGCGGCACCGACATAGACCGTGTTCTCGTCGTTGGGTAGCGGGGTGATGGCATTCAGGCGCCCGGATACGCGGCCCATGATCCAACTGAGCATGTTCATCGAGGAGGGGCCAATCTCCTGCCAGCTCTCGCCGAGCAGGGCCAGCGTTGAATCGCGTTGTGCACGTTGCTCACGCAAGGCCGCAACTGCGCCGCTGCGCAGCGCACCTGCATTCGCCACATCGCGCAGTCCACGGGTTTCTTCGAACCAGCGTTGGCGCTGCTCGATCTGCCAGCTCTCATCGCCGGCAGTCTTGCCTTCGTCTTCGCGCTCCTCGGCGATTGCCGGCAGGGCGGCGGACAGCGCGCAGCCCATGAGGAAAAATCGGATCAATCGGGAAATCGTGCACACGTCGGATGGTTCCTGCATGAATCGGTTGGCCACGCCGCAGGGCGGACGCGGAAAAAAGTGGGGATCGATGCGCGCAAGACGGCACCAATCCGCCGTGCAGCCTAACCGATTGCGCGTGACGTTGCCGCGCGGGCTTGCCCGTGGGCGATGCTCAGCTGCCGAGGCGCTGGGACGATGTCGGCAGCTCGGTGACCTTGCCGCCGGTGCGCGAATCCGCGGCACGGCGCTCCAGCCATTCCAGCAGGGTTTTCCAGTCGTCCTGGTGCGTGCGCACAGCGGCACTGTCGTTGTCGAACACGCTCTGGCCGAGGTTGGCCAGGGTCACGTAGACCTGGGAATCGCGCACGCGGATCAGCGCCGCTTCGGTCAGGCGCTCGAGCGTGGCATCCAGCTGCTTTGCGGAATTGGTGCGTTCACGCAGCCGATTGGCAATCATCGCCACGCGCATGCGCCCGGTGCGCACGACATCGAGCTTGCGCACCATGTCGATGAAGATCAGGGTCGCGCGCAGGTCGATCGGCGAAGGCACCACCGGGATGACCAGCGCATCGGCATGGCGGGCAAACTGTTCGAATTCGTAGGAACGCAAACCGGCGGGCGTATCGATCAGCAACACCTCGGTATTCGCCGGCACCTTGAGCATCCAGCCCGGAGTCAGTCCATGGCTGGGGTTGTTGCTGGTGAAGGTTTGCACCGGCGCCAGATGTGCGGGGCGCTGGCTGCTCCAGGCCATGGATGAGCCTTGCGGATCACAATCCATCAGGCTGGTGCGCCGCCCGCTGCGCGCGAAATAGCCGGCCAGCGAGGTGGTCAGGGTGGTCTTGCCGCAACCGCCTTTGCTGTTGGCGATCAGGATCCGGAACATGGCGTTTTCCAAAAAGCTGCGGGGCAAGGGCTTGGCCGTGCGCATTCTATGCCGAATGACGGCCTGCATACGCCAAATCCAGCCCGGAAACGATGATCCGGCAAGCCGGTAGACATGACTATTCGGCCACGCAAGGGCCCCGGCATCCCGGCACAATGCCGGCCTGGTTCGGGGAGACACACATGAAATCGATGCTGACAGGCTTGCTGTTGTTCTTGCTCCTGGGTTCGACTGCGCACGCGGAAAACGCCTACTACCGGTATCCGGCCGTGCACGGCGATACCCTGGTGTTCACCGCCGAGGGCGATCTCTGGCGGGTGGCCCTTGCCGGTGGCAGCGCCCAACGCCTGACCACGCATGCCGGGCTCGAATCCGAGGCCGCCATCTCCGCGGACGGTCGTCGCATTGCCTTTGTCGCCGGCTACGATGCCAGCCCCGAGGTGTATGTCATGCCATTTGTCGGCGGTGCGCCCAAGCGCCTGAGCTTTGGCGCCGGCAATGTTCACGTACTGGGCTGGACTCCGCAGAAGGAGGTTCTCTACGCCAGCAGTGCCGTGGTTGGCCCGGGCAGCAGCGTGGTGTTGCGAGCGGTCAATCCCGACACCCTGCTTGAGCGCAGCCTGCCGTTCGCCGATGCCAACCAGGCCAGCTTCGATGCCGACGGCGACGATGTTTTCTTCACCCGCTTCGGCCTGCACATCACCGGCGATCATGCCCGCGGCTATCGGGGTGGCGCCATGGCCCAACTGTGGCGGGCCAGGGCGGATGGCAGCAGCGAGGCCACGCGCCTCGCCGCCGGGGTCGCGGCGTCACTGCGCAACCCCATGTGGTGGAACGGACGTCTGTATCACCTCAGTGACGAGGGTGGCAGCGACAATCTGTGGAGCATGGCGGCCGATGGCAGCGATCGAAAGGCAGTCACCCGCCACCGCGAGTTCGATGTGATCAATCCGCAGTTGCAGGATGGCCGCATCGTTTACCAGTACGGCGCGGATATCCACGTTTTGACGCTGGACAGTGGCGAGGATCGCGTGGTGGCCATCGACCTGGCCAGCGATTTCGAACAGCGCCGCACGCGCTGGCTGGAAAAGCCGCTCGACTATCTGGATTCCGTCAGCCTCGATGGCAAGGGCGACCGTGCGGTGCTGGTGGCGCGCGGTGCAATAACCCTGGGGGCCACCGACGCGCGCCGGCGCATCGACATCGCCGTACCGAAAAATGCACGGGCACGTGCTGCGGTGGCCAGCGCGGATGGCAAGTGGGTCTACGCGATCAGCGACATCGGCGGCAGCGAGGAGATCTGGCGCTTCCCTGCCGATGGCTCCGGTCCCGGCGACGCCCTGACCCGCGATTCCACGGTGCGCCGCTGGCACCTGTATCCGTCGCCGGATGGCAAGGCCATCGCGTTCGACGACAAGGATGCCCGCCTTTCGGTGCTTGACCTTGCAACGCGCAAGGTTGCGGTGCTCGATCAGGGCACGTTTGGTGGCGATGACACCTACGCCTCGGTGCAGTGGTCACCTGACAGTTCGCTGATCGCCTTTGCGCGACCGGACAGCAACGAGGTGCGCAACCAGCTGGTGTTGATGCGACGCGATGGTTCAAGCAAGCAGGTCCTGACCAGCGACCGCTACGACAGCCGGGCGCCCAGCTTTTCCACAGACGGCAAATGGTTGTATTTCCTGTCGGACCGAGCCTTTGTCGCCACGCCTGGCGCTCCCTGGGGCGATCGCAACATGGGTCCGCTGTTCGACAAGCGCACCCGCATCTTCGCGCTCGCACTGCAGGCAGGCAACCGCTTTGCGTTCCAGCCGGTGGATGAATTGAGCGCGGCAAAATCCGACGCCACCGGCAAGGACAAGGATGCCGCCGGCGACAAGAAATCGGCCAAGGACGCAACCGATGCGCCTCGCCTGCCCGCCGTCGATTGGGATGGTCTCGCCTCGCGCCTGTTTGAGGTTCCGCTGGATGCCGGCAACTACAGTGCGCTCGCCAGCGACGACAAGCGACTGTATTTCCTCGATCAACCCGCGGGCGAGGATGCTTCACGCCTCTTGAGTCTTGCCATCGACAACAAGGGCGACAAGCCGGCAACCTTCAGCGAGGGCATCGGTCAGTTTGCCTTGTCCACCGATCGCAAGCGCGTGTTGCTGCAGAAGTGGAGCGAGCGCGGCAACGGCGACCTGTACATCGTCGATGCCGGCGCCAAGGCTCCGGATGCGCTCGACAAGAACAAGCTGCGCGTTGCGGATTGGCGCCTGGCCATTGATCCGCGCGCGGAATGGCAGCAGATGTTCAACGACGCCTGGCGCATGCACCGGCAATTCTCGTTCGATCCAAACATGCGTGGACTCGATTGGAACGCGGTACGCGCCCGCTACGAACCGATGCTGTCGCGGGTTGCCGATCGCTGGGAACTGGATGACCTGCTCGGCCAGATGACCGCGGAACTGGGTATCCTGCATTCACAGGTGCGTGGCGGCGAGATTCGCAAGGATGCGGAGACGGCCAAGACTGCCGGCCTCGGGGCCGAGCTGGTCACGCAGGCCGATGGCCTGCGCATTGCACGCATTTACCGCAGCGATCCGGAATTGCCCAGCGAACGCGCGCCACTCGCTCGACCGGGCGTCGATGCACGCGAAGGCGATGTACTCACCGCCATCAACGGGCGCGAGGTCAGGAACGCAGCCGACGTTGCCGAGGCGCTGGCCAACCAGGCCGGCCGACAGGTATTGCTGGACCTGCGCCGCGGCCAACAGGCCATGAAGACGGTGGCCGTGCCCGTCGATGATCGCAGCGAGGCCGGTTTGCGTTATGGCGACTGGGAGCAAAGCCGGCGTGCGCAGGTGCTGGAGAAGTCCCAGGACCGCATCGGCTACCTGCACCTGCGCGCCATGGGTGGCAACGACATTGCCGATTTTGCGCGCGAGTTCTACACCAACATCAACCGCGAAGGCCTGATCATCGACGTGCGCCGCAACAATGGCGGCAATATCGACAGCTGGATCATCGAAAAACTGCTGCGCAGGCGCTGGGCATTCTGGACCTATGAACACGCAAGCCCCCAGTTCAACATGCAGCAGACCTTTGCCGGTCACCTGGTGGTGCTGATCGACGAGCGCACCTACTCGGATGGCGAAACCTTTGCCGCCGGCATCAAGGCGCTGAAGCTGGCACCATTGATCGGGCAGCGCACCGCCGGCGCCGGCATCTGGTTGTCCGGACGCAATCCGCTGGTCGATGGCGGCATCGCGCGCATTGCCGAGTTCGGCCAGTTCAGCGCCGAGAACGGGCGCTGGCTGATCGAGGGACGCGGCGTGTCACCGGATATTGCCGTGGTGAACCTGCCGCATGACAGCTTTGGCGGTGGCGACGCGCAACTGGAAGCGGCATTGAGCTACCTCGACAACAAGCTCAAGACCAAGCCGGCAAACCCCACCGCACCGGAAGCCATCCCGGCGGTGGGCACCCCGGGTTGGGATATGCACTAAAAGCCGAGATTCGAGATTCGAGATTCGGGATGACCAGCCGTTCGGGTCTTGAAGGCCGGGGGCTCGGGAATCTGCTTGTCTGCCTCTCCCGCCAGCGTACCCGCAGGACATGAAGGAGATGGCCGGGGTGAGCGTGGCGCATCACGCACGCGTGAACATTCGAGCAAGTCCAGGCCCCACCCTCACCCGCGCCATTGGCGCGACCTCTCCCGCTGGCGGGAGAGGTGAATCAAAGCACTGACTGTCCCCCTCTCCCGCCAGCGTACCCGCAGGACATGAAGGAGAGGGCTGGGGTGAGGGTGGGCCATGCGATGCCGGCAAAGTAGGGTGGATAAGCCTGCAAGGCGCATCCACCAACGCGATCCACGGCGGATGTGCTGCGCTTGTCCTTCCTGGGTTGGAACATCTCGATGACGCGTGAACATTCACCTCTCCTGCTGGCGGGAGAGGTGACTCAAGGCACTGCGCCAATTCTGCAAGTTTGAATCTTGCAAGCTCAGCGACGGCTCACAGGCCCAGAACTTTCTCGATGCTGCCCTGGGTGATCGGGTGATAACCCGGCTTGGCCTTGGTGTACTGCTCGATGGCCCAGGCTTTGCCTTCCGCGGTCTTGGCCAGTTCCTCGTAGATCGGCTGCACCAGCTTGCGTCGGCCGATGTGCTGGATGAACGCGGCAATCTGCGGTCTTGCCTGCGTGTATCCGGCGCGCACGGTGGCCACGAACCAGCGGAAGGCGATTTCCGAATTGCCGCTGTCGCTCAGTTTCCAGGCTTTATCCAGCGCAGCGATTTGCGCAGCCTCGGGCTTTTCCGGCAGCGCATTGATGAAACGCACCCATTCCGAAGTCACCCAGTCCTTGGCCGGCAGACGCTTGGCGCTGAGCGTGCCGGCGAGGAAATCGGCAGCGGCCCGGTCAACCGCGTCGAAGCGCTGTGAATGGGCCTGGGGTGCATTGTCGGGTACGCCCGCTTCATGCAGCCAGGCATTGATCTCGGCCGCGCTGACCTTCCCCGGATGCTGCTTCTCCAGATTGGCGCTGTAGAAATCGAGGAAATCCTGCGTGGTGATGCTGCTGAATGCAAAGTGATCGAAATAGGCGCGCAGGAAGGCATCGAAGGTTTCCCGCCCGTAACGGGATTCGAGGAAACGCAGGAACCAGCGGCCCTTGTCATAGGGAACTCCGCTGAGCGCCTCGTCCGGATCCCCGCCGCGCAATTGGGTCACCAGCAACTGGTCCTCGGCCTTCAAGTCCTTCATTTCGGTGAGCAGTTCCTGGTCATCTACCACCAGCTGCATGGTGGCCACATCCTTGCCGTAGAGTGATTCGACGATGCGGTTCTCGACATAGGTGGTGAAACCTTCGTTGAGCCACATGTGCTGGGCATTGGCGTTGGTCACCAGGTTGCCGGACCAGGAATGCGCAAGCTCATGCGCGATCAGGCCGACCAGGGATTTGTCCCCGGCAATCACCGTGGGCGTGGCAAAGGTGAGGCGCGGGTTTTCCATGCCGCCGAACGGGAAGCTGGCCGGCAGCACGAGGATGTCGTAACGCTCCCAGCGGTACGGGCCATACAGCTTTTCAGCCGCCGCAATCATCTGTTCGGTGTCTTCGAATTCCCTGGCCGCTTTTTTCAAAATGCCGGGCTCTGCATACACCGCGCTGCGTGGGCCGGTTTCCGCCACCGCCAGCTCACCGACGGCAATGGCCAGCAGATAGGACGGGATGCGCTGCGGCATGTGGAAGCTGAAATCACCATCGAGCGCGGCCTTGATCTCATTGTCTGCACTCATCACCACGCGCAAGCCCTTGGGTGCGGTGATGTGGGCGCGATAGGAGAAGCGCACCGAGGGCGTGTCCTGCAGCGGAACCCAGCTGCGCGCATGGATCGCCTGCGATTGCGAGAACATGAAGGGATGCTTGCCGCTGGCCGTCTGCTGCGGAGTCATCCATTGCAGGCCCGATGCGCCGGGTGCGCTGTGATAGCGGATGCTCACCTTGGGCGCCGCCTGCTTGAGTTCGATGCGCAGCGCCGATCCGTAGATTGGATGGCGCGCGTCGAGCGTGAAAGGCGCCGGGCTGCTGGAACCGTCGGCAGCAATGGCATGGATCGATTCAATGCTCAGGTCACGCGTATCCAGCACGAGGGTATGCGCCGCGGCATCGTGCCAGTCCAGCGAAAGTTCGGCCGAACCGGCCAGTTCGCGCTTGTCGAAATCCACCGCCAGGTCCAGCGCCAGCGCGTTCACGGTGACCTTGTCCGGCTCGGCGTAGCTGTGTGGATCGGGTTCGGTGCTGGCCTGCGCTCCGGCGGAGGCGACCATCAGGAAACAGAACAGGGTGTGGAAGTTCATGGCATCTCCTCATCAAGCCCGGCAGTATGCCATTCAAGGGGTGCCCGAGGCGTGGCTGCGCCGTGCTGGCCTTGCCCGGAACCCTGCGATTGCGCAGCAGTCGGCGTATAGTCGCCGGCGGGGGAATCATGCATGCGTGATCGCTGGAACAAGCTGCTGGGCCTGCTCGAGTGCGAATCCACCGGGCAGCTGCAGACCCGAAGCTCGGCCCTGATTGAAGACCTGGGCTTTGCGCACTGGGTGTACACGCTTGCCACGCCATCGTCCGCGCCCTCGCTGCGGCTCGGCACCTTGCCCGACGAATGGCTGGTGCATTACCAGCGCCGACGCTACGCCCGCATCGACCCGGTGCTGGATCATTGCCGGCAACATGCCACTCCGTGCCTGTGGGCTTCCGATCCGCAAGCCCGGCGCGCCGGCTATCTCACCGAGTATTTCCCGGAAGCCGCGGATTTCGGACTCAGCGTCGGCATCGGCATGCCCCTGCACGGACCCATAGCCCAGGCACGATTGCTGTCCGTGGCCGCGTGCAGTGCCGAACAGGCACGCCGGCACCTGGCAAGACTCGGCGAGCTGCAATTGATTGCCTCGTTCATGCAGGAGGCAGACCAAGGCCTCCTGCACAAACGGCCGATGCCCTGCGCAACGGCACAACTTTCCCAACGCGAGCAGGATTGCCTGCGTTGGGCGGCGGAAGGCAAGACCAGCTGGGAAATCGGCCAGTTGCTCGACATTGCCGAGCGCACCGCGATCTTTCACCTCAACAATGCCGCCCGCAAACTGGGCGTGACCGGACGCCGCCAGGCCATCGCGCGCGCGCTGAGCCTGCAACTGATCAGCCTCTGAGCGGCCGATCGCGCGCACCCTTAGGGAAACTCTGAACAAGCACGGAACTCATTCGTCGCGAGCAAGCTCGCTCCCACAAAATCAAGCAATGGTGGGAGCGAGCTTGCTCGCGACAATATTTGTTCAGACATTCCCTAGCACATTTGCCGTCTCTTGCCTAGCTGTCAGAACTGACAGCTATCGCAAACACGACTTGGCATGCATGCTTGATCCATGTGAGGGATTCGACCCTCAGCCAAGTCCCCCTGGCCGGGCAAGGGGGGCACGGATCACAGGATGCGGTCCGCCCCTTGCCCGGCTAATCTTTTGAAACACCCGGTGCGCCCAGCGCCTCCAGCCGCAGCCGCATGGCAGACGGTTGATCCGCCCCCAAAATTCCGGCTTGTAGAGCCGAACTTGCTCGGCTCGGAGACGACAGCCGAGCAAGCTCGGCTCTACAACGGATACCTAAACGCGGTAGCCGCGATGGATGGCCACGATGCCGGCGGAAAGATTGCGCACATCGACACGGGCAAACCCTGCCGTTTCCATCATCGTCTTCAAGGCCGCCTGGTCCGGGTGCTTGCGGATCGACTCGGCCAGGTAGCGGTAGCTGGCTTCATCACCGGCAATGATCCGACCCAGCCGTGGCAACACGGAAAAGGAATGAAAGTCGTAGAGCGGACGCAACCACGGCGCGCGCACGCTGGAAAACTCCAGCACCAGCGCACGGCCACCGGGTTTGAGCACGCGATGGACCTCGGCCAGGGCACGTTCCTTGCGGGTGACATTGCGCAAGCCGAAGGCCATGGTCACGCAATCGAAACGACCATCCGCAAACGGCAATGCTTCGGCATCCAGTTGGCAATAGTCGATGCCGCGCACGAGGCCGCGATCGGTCAGCCGATCCCGGCCAACCCTCAGCATGGCGTTGTTGATGTCGCCGATCACCACCTGCCCGCGTTCGCCAACCCGATCGTGCAGGAGGCTGGCAATGTCGCCGGTACCACCGGCCAGATCGAGCACCTGATCGCCGCTGCGCACCCCGCTGGTGGCGACAAAATGTCGTTTCCACAGGCGATGGACGCCAAACGACATGAGGTCGTTCATCACGTCGTAGTTGCGCGCCACCGAGCTGAACACTTCACCGACCAGCCTGGCCTTGTCGTCCTGCGCAACTTCGCGGAATCCGAAATGGGTCGAATCGGGTTTGTTCATGGTCTCCGCGTCCGGCGTACCTGTATCGTCAATTGTCGCTGACACGCTTGCGCAATGTCAGGCGTGGTCCCGGCACGCTCGGTCGCACCACGCCAAGTTCGGCTGCCACATCGACGTAGCCGAGCAGGGCGGCGATGTCGCCGGCCGTGCGGCCGAGCGTATCAAGCTGGTCCAGCGCTGCGCCGCGGGACTTGAGCATGCGCACCACACCGAGCAGGCCGTGCATGGCGCAGCAGTGCAAGGGGCTGACACCACGACTGTCGCGCCGATCGATGGCCGCTCCCTTGTCCAGCAACACGCCGCAGAGTTGCGCCAGATGGCCCGCCTCGCATTCCGCTCCGGGTTCGGCGCGCGCGCCCAGCAGGATCAGCAAGGCATCCTGCCCGGATGGATTGAGACTGTCGACGCGGGCGCCGTGGCGCAGCAGCAGGGCCAGCAATTCGCTCGTAACCGCGGTATCCCGGCTGTCGAAGGAAAACTGGGCGGCTGCATGCAACGCGGTATTGCCGCGCGCATCCACGGCGTTGGGGTCGGCACCGCGCGTGAGCAGCGGTTCGGCAAGGCGTGGCAAACCGAGTGCCGCGGCAATCATCAGCGGCGTTCCGCCACCCGGCAGGCGCTGGTCCGGTTCCACGCCTTGTTCAAGCAGGGTACGCACCACGGCTTCGCGCCGCGCGGCAACCGCCGCGGACAGGCAGGTTGCGCCGGAATGCGCGGCAAATCCGGGATTGGCGCCGACATCGAGCAGGCGCACCACGAGTGCGGCATAGCCCGAACCTGCGGCACGAATCAATGCGCTCGCGCCCTGGCTGTCGACACTGTCCACGGCAAAACCCAGGGCGAGCAGCTTGTCGACCGCATCCACATCGCCGGCTGCCGCCGCTGCCGGCAGGTCCGCTGCCACCAGCGCGCGGCCGGGCAAGCGCCAGCGTGGCCAGTTCAGCCAGTAGTTCAGCTCGCGGTCGGCGCGTGACAGGACGAGGCCCAGCGCCGTTTCGCCACTGGCCGCCGCGCGCTCCGGATCTGCGCCGTAGCGGATCAGCAGTTTGACGATTGCCGTGGCGTGGTTCGGTGCGGATTTCAACGCGTAGTGCAAGGGCAAGCGGGCACGGGTGTCACGCGCGTTGGGGTCGCTGCCGCGCAGCAGGAGATCCTCGACCAGGGCCGCATGGCCGAGCGCGCAGGCCAGGTGCAGTGGCGTTGCCTCGTTGCCGGCGCGGCCAAAGCAATCACCCCCGCGTTGCAGAAGTTCACCCGCCAGCTCGCAGAGTGCGCCGTTGTCGGAACCGACCGGCGCCAAGGCGAGCACGCGCGCAAGCAAGCCGGCGCCACCCATGGGAAATCCGCGTCGCACGAAGTGGATCGCCGCCACAGCCGTGTTCGGCAAGCCTTCAAGCAAGGCATCGGCGAGGGTCTTGCCGCCACCCACGCGCACATCGCCAGGCAATCCCAAATTCAGGATCCAGTCGCGTGCCGCGCCCAGGTCAGGGTCCTGCAGCCCAAGAAAGATTTGCGCCAGCTCATGGGCAGGTCGCGCGACCGTGGCCGCACGAAGCTCCTCGACAACCGGCCAGTTGCCGAAGCGCAAGGCATCGAAAAGGCGAGCGGCATCGAGCGGGGTCTCGGCGAGCTCACCGGCCATGCTGGTCGGCAATTCAACGCCCGGATCGAGCATGGCGACGATGGGCCAGCGCCCGATGGCTGCGGCAAAGTCGACCGCGCGCCGACCGTCACCGGCAACGAGGGCGCGATCCGCGCCGATATCGAGCAGGGCGCGCACGGCATCCTCGCCACCGGCACGCGAACCGCAGGCGATCATCAATGCGCTGCGTCCCAGCGAGTCGACCAGATCCGGATCAACCTTGCGCCGACCCAGGGACTGGATGATGGCAACCGATCCGGAACGCGCGGCTTCCATCAAGGCATTGGTTCCATTGCGGTCGCGCAAGGCCATTTGCGCACCGGCGCCGAGCAGCACCTCCACCACGGTCTGGTGGCCGGCAAGCGCAGCGGCCATCAGTGCCGTGCGATCCAGCAGTCCGCGCGCATCCACCTTGTGCTTGCGCTTGAGCAGCAGGCGCACGCCGTCGGCGTCGTCTTCGGCAGTCGAGGCCGCCAGCAGGATGGCTGGCTGTGCATGTTCGACTTCGGCCAGTGCGCCGCGGTCAAGCAGGAACGTGGCCAGCGTCCAGTTGGCGTTGGCGCAGGCGATTCCGAGCGCGGTCATGCCATCGCGATTGACGGCATTGATGCGCGTGCCCGCATCCAGCAGCAAGGCGGCAACGATGGGTTCGCTACACAAGGCCGCGTGATGCAACGGCGTGTTGAGAGCGGCATCGACCACATCCGGGTCCGCGCCATTGGCGAGCAGGGTCATGACGGCTTCCGGGCGTCCCTGCAAGCTGTCGCGACTGGCGGCAAGAAGTGGCGACAAACCCGAATGACCGTGATTGAGATCCACGCCCCTGCCGATCAAGGCCCGCAACAGGCGCAGGTCCGGCAGCAGCACGGCATGAATGAGCGCGCTGCGCTGGTCACGGTCATCGGCCAATGGCGCCGCTTCGGGATTGGCTCCACGCTCCAGCGCAGCAAGGGCAAGTTCGACATTGCCGGAACGCGCGGCGGCAAGCAGGGCGACGCTGGCATCGAACACGCCGAGGTCGGCGACGAGCACGGGCGCTGGAGACTCCGTTTCCGCGATTTCCCTGCGTGACCCGGACCTGCGCACCCGCGCATCCAGTGCAATGGCACTCATGCAGCGCGTGACCAGCACCAGGCTGGCCAAGGGCACCAGCACCAGTGCGTAGAGAACCGCTGCCGACAGGCGCATCTCGAAGGAGAATGCGGGCAGGAAAAGCGCGATCACCAACGCGCCCGCGCAAACCAGGAACATGGCCAGCGAGGACAGCATGCCGTGACTGAAGAACAGCTCGTGCTCGTCGGTGAGTTGCAGCGCCGATGCGAAGCTGCGTCGCAGAACCGCGCCTGGCGATGCCGCCTCGGCATGCACCTCGTCCACGATCAGCG